>OHEN01000048.1_pt1 | contig 113747 bp, 81 predicted proteins | sample 1567291 | NCBI WGS metagenome assembly OHEN01 (sample SAMEA3879592, study PRJEB24766) | human gut metagenome | biome: human-associated habitat; feature: feces | place: USA | collected 1985/1987
AAACTCCCACTCCTCAAAGAGGCGGAGCTTCATCTCCTGCTGGTAATCACGAAGAGTGTCGTTTGGGTAATACATAAGCGGATGCCGGCCACCACCGGCAATACCCCCCCATGGGGCGATGAACTACGTACAAACGGTCTATGATTCCCACAGCAACAGTGCGGATAATAAGAAAAATCATCCCGGCAAAGGCGTGGAACGTTCCGGCAAGGAGCCGGTACGAGCTTGTTTCCTCTCGTAGGACGAGGAAACGTTGATACGGAGGAAGATTAAAAATTGAGAATTTAAAGATGGCAGTTCACACCGGCTCTCCCAAGCAGGGACAGTGGGGACAGCAGGGACAGACTCCAAATTTCTCACACACGCACGCGCGATATAATTAGGTGGGAAAATCATCTTTCCCCCTGCCTTCCCACAGGATTATGTCCGGCCGGAACTTCTGAAAAAAACGCACGACAGGGAGGATAACCGAAAGCACCGTCCTCATTTGGGCAAACGTTTCACCAAATAAGAGGTACCGGTAAGTGTGGACGGCAAGGGAATATATCACCCAACTTATCCTCCCTTTATAGGTACACGCATACGTGTGTGAGGAAAAAAGGGGGTGTCCCCACTGTCCCCGTGTCCCCGTAAACTCCCTGCAATCCGCCAAGGGGTCAGAAGAGATCACGCCGCACGGACGTGAAGTTATCTTTGCAATGTCCAAAGGAACTAGCCGCCACCCGTCACAAGATTACAAAAACTTTGGTACAAGATTCCGCGGATCTTGTACCAAGTTTCACCGGATATTGCAGCAGTGTGCACCTCTTTTCTTCGGACTCTATTTTTTTTCTATATTTTCATTCTTCTACTATCCACTTTTCGATATTGCGGGTTTCAGCGCTGAAGTTCACCCCTATTTTAAAGAGCTTCCGTCCGTCCGAAGCAAAAGGAAGCGCGTAATGCTTGTCATGAATCTGTTGCAAAGCCTCCTCGGCCGTGCCGTCCAGCTTGAATTCTATCACATAGATAAACTTGTCAGTTTGCAGGACAAGGTCAATGCGTCCTTTGCTCGTATGATATTCCACTTGGGTATAGAAGCCGACAAGCTTGAATACGATGAAAAGCACATTCTCGTAATGTAGTTCCTGCTCGCGGATCACTTCGTAGGTAGTATCCGCAAAGAAACTTTGCAGACGGCGGAAGAAGGAGTCATAATCACCGGAACGCACCTCACGGACAAACTTCTGAATCTCAAAGGGAGATTCCACCTTATTTACGTTCGCGTAAAAAGGGAGCAGGAAACGTACAAACCCCTCTTCCACTTCCCGGTTCGGAAAACCTAAACGGTACATTCCAAATTCTTCATCATATCCCTTTATAGTAAGGTATCCGCTCTGATAGAGCAGAGGCACGATGCTCTCCATTTTCTCCGTAGGCGCATCAAAATCAGAAGCCATGGCTTGCATGCTGTGCCCCACCTCGGAAGGAAGGACGTGGAACTTACGCAGCATCTCTACCAGATAAGTGGGCGTACCACTGCCAAACCAATAGTTGTCTATCTTCTTTCTTTCCAAGGCATTCAGCAGGCTGAACGGATTATAAATATCAGGCGAAGGCCAAGTGAAATGATAACCGTCATATTTCTCTTTCAATTTCAGTCTGGTTTCCTCACACGTCATCTCCAGCGCACCTGCCAGACATTCAATGTGTCCTAACATCCGTTCCAGCATCTCCTCCTCCGTAATGCCGCAAACGGCAGCGTAAGGCTCGTCCATACTGACATTCGAGATATTGTTCAACTCGCTGAAGATGCTGAGCTGGGAAAACTTGGTGATGCCGGTCAGGAACACAAAGCGCAGATAAGGGTCGCATGCCTTCAGCGGACTGTAAAAATTACGTATCACATTACGAAGTACGGGGAGATTCTCCTCCTCGTGCATCACATCCAGCAAGGGCGCATCATACTCGTCGATGAGGACTACCACCTGGCGGCCGGTCTGTTCGCAGGCACGCATGATGAGTGTCTTCATCCTGTCATTAAGAGTAACCGCCCTTTCCGGCTTTCCGTATATTTCTCATGTTCAAAGAGCTGCACATCCAGCATGCTTTCCAATGTTTCCTTGTCCACATGCTTGGCCAGACTCATGTCAAAGTGCAGCACCGGATATTCCGTCCATTCGGTTTCCAGCTTTTCGATGGCAAACCCTTTGAAGAGTTCCTTCTTCCCGGCAAAATAACTATGCAGCGTGGAAACCAGCAACGACTTACCGAACCGGCGGGGACGGCTCAGGAAATAATAATTGGAAGCACCGTGTGCCATACGGTAAATGTATTCCGTCTTATCTATATAAAGGTAGTTCCCCTCTATGACTTTCTCAAAAGTCTGTACCCCTATCGGGCATCTCTTCAACTGCCGCTGTTCCATGATTCATCGTTTTTTGATTGTACTACAAAGGAACAAAATCTAACCGGAAATTTCTAATAGGAGCCTCTTTTTTATCATTTCAGATGAATCTTGAAATAAATGCCTCCGGAGAAGTATTTCCCATTGTTCAATTCGGCAATCAGATTGATATGGTCTTTCCAAAGCTGGTAATGTGCCCCGATATTCACTGTGCGGGCGTCATATTCGGCCATCAGATTAAAACCGTTCAACAATTTGTTTCCCCAAGATTCTCCTAATGTATGTATCTTAAAATTTGCACCTATGGCTATACCCTTTGCCTGAGGATAATTAGCCGGCCGGTCGATGACATAAGATACATGAGTCCCCAAATTTCCAATACCAGCAAAATCAATATGCTTTGTCATCGCTATATAATAACGCATAAAAAAAGCATTACCGCCTGATTCATTCCGTGAGGCTATCCCTCCCCCTCCCGATGCTTCATGTGTTCCTGGATCATCCAACCCTACAACGATCTGCGGTGTCCAGCCTTTCCACCACCCTTCTTTCCATACCCGTAACCGCCCATAAAAGGAACGGTCTTGATTTGAATATTTCCCCCAAACTTTTTCCGGGAAATAAGTAGACCCTTCATTGGCATAATTCAATGTACAGGTATATCCCACCTCCAGCCATGGGAAGATTGTGATATTCAGATAATAATTAAATGTATATCTCACATCAAAATCCTCATACCGAAGTGGAGTTATATCAAGTACATTACCACCAAATTTGAATGTTTTATCCTTCTCCATATCAGCTGTCGGTGCATGCAATAATCCTGTGGTTCCCCTTAAAGCCTGTGCATGTATATGTAAACATCCGCACAATAGAAATAGAATCAGGAGTGCATTACATTTCCATCGTCTTTTCTTAGTACTATTACAACTTTTCATTGTAACTACCACATTTTCAAATTCAAGAATAAACATCATTACAAATCCTTCAGGAATAAATGCAGTTCCACTTCTAACGTCTTTGAATTCCCCCTTATTTTGATAGCTTTTGTTTTCATCTTTTTTCCATAACAAGGCGAAAGCCAGACATCTTCTATCCCGACTAAGCCGATCGGTGTGTTTATATTTACACAACAACTGTTTTCTCCCATACGTATTTGTATCGTATTCCTATCTATATATGCCTCACAGTCTGGTCCCAACAGCAAAGTAGCACACCAAGGTACCGCTTTAGTTATCCCATCCTTTATCCGCAATTTTAAATTGGAATGTTCCCATTCAAACACACGCTGATGCCGGACAGGTGCATATCCATCATGGAACGCTTCAAGTCTTACAATATTATTATCAACAGAATAGTTTTCCAATGTACACTTTGCCTTTCTTCCCCAAAGGAAAGCACCCAGCATCTCACTCTGGTTTCTGCCATCTATACATAATGTATTATGCATCTCCGTTTTGCGAAATAAATTCCGGAAAGGTAAATCACAATGATAAATATACGTCCCGGGATCAGCAAACAACATCTTTCCATCCACCATCATCTGAAAACTTAAGGCATCCGCATGTCCATGGGCCGCTATACTTCCAAAACCCAAAGCAGCATGATCAATACCGATTAATACACGATCCTGTCCGTCACGAAGGAATGTATTTCCACCTTCTTTAAAACAACAAGCATCTGATATCGGCAAAGGTTTCATTCTCCTCATGTCACCTATCTCTTCATCGGTAAACAGCCAGCAGACCGTTTCATTAACCGGATGTTGAAAAGTATATTGATAGGGAATTTTCAATACCAAAGAACATAATTGCATTATATATTGCAAGTGATTGATTTCTCCTCCCTGCAAATCCAGAATTTTGCCTTCATCATCATCGCCAAACTCCATTGCAACATTCCCTCTCCATGATGAACATCCTACATATTCTGTCATTTTCTCAAGCATCTGAAGCCAAATTTCCGGTACATTGCAATTACAGGTCTGCATGGAGTGTATCATCAGCGCATAAGCTTCCATACCGAACATCTGGTAATGCAATGATAACTCTTTGTTCACTCCATCCGTGTAATTCTGTTTCAATAATTCTTCCGTAAGGATGGAAATTCCCAATGTTTTCCATTTCTCACAATGGAAAGCCAGTCCTGCAAGCCCGATAGCTGTCGCTTCCACCAACAAATGGTTGTTGGCCGATGAAAAACGGGAGTAATGTTGTGAAACATAGCCTATCATATTACGGATTCCAACGGAAAGTCTGATTTTAAAGTCCTTATCCACATTCTTACTTTGGGAAAGAAAAGCAAGCGTGTACATCCAGTTTATCGCCCGTATGGCCACTTCCATCACACTGGTCCAGGATATACCTTTTAAAAAAGGGTTCTCCCTTCTCCAACTGTCAAAAAGAGCTTGCAATTCCCTATAATACTTCAAATCGCTTGTAGCATAAAAATTCTTTGCCAGTAAAGCAAACTGAAAATGACGGTTCAACTCCCAATTAGTACGCGCGTCCCCGATATGATCACATTGTTTATATGGCAAACTATAACTGAATTTCCTTGACCATTTATTGCCTGTCTGGAATCCGGCATGCCAGTCCTGTTTATAAATTCCATAATCATATCCCCCCAACAGGTGAATATCCGTCCGTACACCGAACTTCTTGTTTTTAAAATTCAGTCCCAGACGACCGGCGTCAAATGACAGATGCGATATTTCTTCATAGAACAGGCTTGAAGTTATATCCATATCGCTATTGGCGAAACGTACCTTTTCCCGATGCTGGCTTTTCTTTTGTTCCAACCGCCAAAGTATTTCTTTGGCATTCATTGCCCGCAGACGATTATAATACCAGGAGATTTTTTTCATGAAGACTATAATTGAGGCAGTTCCTATAAACCTCTTTTCTTGAAATATCTATCATACCCTTCAAGCAGGGCTTTTGAAGTATGTTCCCAACTCAGTTCATTGATTATGCGGCTACGACCATACTCAGACATCCGTTTACGTTTGTCGGGGTCTTCCAGTAACTCTATAATCTTCTTTGCCATATCTGCCGCATTGTTAGGTTCCGCATAAAGTGAAGCCGCCTGGGCGGAGTGACGTCCTTCGGTAAGATCGAATTGGACAATGGGCTTTCCGAGTGCCATATATTCCAAGATCTTATTCATGGTGCTCTTATCGTTCATTTCATTGTATTCATCCGAATTGACACAAACATCTGCCGTATTCAGATAATCAAGCAGCTTTTCATCACTCACTCGGCCTGTAAATTCTACAATATCATCCAAACCCATATCATGACAAAGCTGTTTCAACTGCTCCAGATGCGGACCGCCGCCCACAATGCCCCAAAATACATCATCACGCCCCCACTCATTCTTTATATGGGAAGCCGCTTTCAGTAAATATTCAATTCCTTCCTGCTGACCGATAACTCCCAAATAGCCTACCATATATTTGCGGCCACGCTTGATTTCCGGTTTTACCGGAGTTATCTTCAAACGTTCCAGTTTGGGACCACTGCGTAAAACATATACGTCTTCCGCTTTCATCCCTCCACGTTCTATGGCTATCTTCTTATAACTCTCATTGGTGACAAAAGCAAAAGTACAGTGTTTATAGGTATTACGTTCCAACCACAACTGGCTCTTATAAAGCAGGCCGCTTTTCTTACCAAACTTAGCCTCATACAACTCCGGACAAATATCATGATGGTCAAAAACATAATCCACTCCATGCTTTTTAAAAGGCTTGGCCACCAAATAAATATCATCTGGCGGATTGCATCCGTGAATCACATGGAAGCCCCGTTCCTTAAATATTTTCTTGGCCAGGTGATATTCATCGCGCAAGGCACAATAATACTCACGGGCATATCCCCATGCGCCATTTCCTTCCCGTGGTAATTGATGGCGATAGATATGCACGCCTTGCAGATATTCATAATCCTTGTCATAACCTTTGCCTTTAGGGCAAATGACACTCACACCGTATCCATTCTCCACTAATGTGGTAGCTTCTTGCCATACCCGTGTGTCAAACGGTACAGGTAGATTCTCCACTATAATCAGTACTTTCCTCTGTTCCATGAGTTGTTAAAATTCCGTTCCTTTGATGTCTTTCTCTATTTTCTGATACTGCGCTGCGGTATTCGCATTAATATTTCCCCAGGACAATCCTTCATAAACACCGGCATAATCCACGTCTTTCCAAGCCCGTACCAGATCAATGATGATTTTACCCGGATAGTTTTGCAAAATATCTGCAAACTCTTTTTCTTTATTAGTAACCACCAGCACATCGCTCCCCTCAATCACGGACTGAAGGTTATCTGTAACAAAATGTTGTAAATGAGGAATCTTCGCCATTATGAAATCCTTATTCGTTCCTGTCAGTTCCGAAATTTTCACATTTTTGTCATAAATGCGGATATTGAACCCTTTGCCCAGCAGAGTTTCCACGACATCCACTATCGGACTGCAACGTAAATCATCCGTTCCCGCTTTAAAGCTCAAGCCTAGAACACCCACATTCCGCTTTCCTTTCCCCATTATGACAGAAACAGCATTCTTTTTTTGAATCTCATTGGAATTTTCTATGCTGTTAATGACTGGAACATCAATATATAAATCACGTGCCAAGGTGCGGAGAGCCTTGGAATCCTTAGGCAAACAAGAGCCACCATATGCAAACCCGGGTTTAAAATAATAGGGTGATATGTTCAGTTCACGATCCTTACAAAAGATTTCCATCACCTTATGGCTATCAATATCCAGTCCCTTGCAGATATTGCCCACTTCATTACCGAAAACAATCTTCAAGGCATGATATGTATTATTGACATATTTCATCATTTCCGCAACTTTGATATCAGTACATACGAATTCCGCATTTATATCTTTATACAGTTCACGGAATTTTTGCTCGGCATACTCGCAATCTGTACCAATCAAAGTCAAAGGAGGGTTCAAATAATCATGTACAGAGGTTCCTTCACGAAGGAATTCCGGATTGGATACCACAGTAAATGCCTTGCCACGCTGCTTGCCGGATGCCTCTTCTATGATCTCACCTACTTTTTTATTGGTTCCGGGCAATACTGTACTACGAATGGCAATGATATGATAGGTTTCCTTCGTTTTTATAGCTTCTCCTATTTGTCTTGCTACTCCGTAAATATAGCTAAGGTTTAGATGCCCTTCCTTGGAACTGGGAGTTCCCACCGCTATAAAAGAGATTTCCGAATGATGGACTGCCTCATGGACATCTAGAGTGGCTGTCAAACGCCCGTTTTTATGCCCTTCTGCGCACAGTTCTTCAATGTCTTTCTCTATGATGGTAGGATGACCGGATTTTATCAGGTTCACTTTGTTTTCTGACACATCCACTCCTATTACATGGTGACCCAATTTTGCACAACAAGCTGCGCCTACGCATCCTACGTAGCCGAGACCGAAAATACTAATATTCATGATAAAAATTATTTCTTGCAGTTACACTTTTATTCCGATATGATATAACTGTATTTGTTACGGGTAGTATAAATTAAATCCTGTTCTTTAATCAAGTTAATCTCAAGTTCCAGATTAGACAAACCAATCTTTAAATCAATCATTTGCTTTAACTCATCCAAATTTTGAGAAGAAAAAACAGCTTCTGGAACAATATTAAGCAAAACCTTTCCATTTTTCTTTTGAATGAATTGTGCATAACGAATATTATGGCTATAGGTTAAAATAAAAGTCAAAGCAGCATTATTATATATCGAACCGTCCTTACCTTTTATGCAATTACCACTTCTCCCTTGTATCTTATCAATAGAAACACGTTCATCCTTCGTATTCTCTTTCAATATTACAACATCACTCGATTGGTAACGTATCAAAGGAAAAGCTGAATTTATTAACGATGTTGATACAACCCGATCTTTCAGATATTCATTGATAGAATAACCTGGATCTTCAAAATAGCCATCATGTTTTATTGATTCGCTAATTCTTATTGTCCTTTCTGTAGTTCCATAATGGTCAAATATTTTAGTCTGAAACCGTTCCTCTATCAATTGTCTTTGAAAATCCAACAAGTTCTCCGAAGATGTAAAACACACAGGAATATTACAATATAATCCTTTATCCTTTAGCAATAAGGCCAAATTATACAAGGAACTTGGATATCCTTCAATTGCCTGAGGACTCCTCTTTTCAATCCCTTTATAATACGCCCCAACAGTTTGTTCATTTATATTATAGCTTGAAAGATAGAGAGTATTTGATATATGTACATACATCATAGTATCTTTCTTTCCTAAATTTCCACGTAAAGATACCAATGGTTGTCCATAGGTATATCCACAACGTTTCCTATAGCAATAGAAATAAGCTTGCTCTCTCCAAATTGACTTCCAGTCCTCAAACACGGTCAAAGGGGTTCCTGTAGTCCCACTTGTCCTATTTTTTAATAATTTCCACTTAGATGTGGTAAGCAGAGCATCAGACTGATGAAGAATCATATCTTTAGTAACAACTGGCAACTTGCTTATATCACCTAAGCATTTTATATCTTCTAATTTTATACCTGCTTCAGTATAAAGTTTATGATAAAAAGAAGACTTTGTATATGCTTTGCGGAAAATTTTTAAGAATACCCTTTCATTTCTTCCCTGTAGTTCATCATGTGACATATTATACATCCGCTCAACTTCTTTTACATAAGAGTAAATAACAGGATAAGATCTTAGCAAATATTTTATTGATTCCTTTAAATATTTATTCATTTATCATTTAATAATTTAAGATACAGATTCTCCAATTGCTTTTTCACAGAGTCAGGAAGATGGTCTTTTACCATATCTGCTGATGCAACTCCCATTTTCTCCCTCAATTTCCTATTAAATAGCAAATGGTCTATGGCCTCCTTCAATCCTTTCTTATTACCAGGTTCTATGATAAAACCATTTACTCCATCCTTTACTATTTCTGGTATTCCACCTACATTTGTAGAAATTATTGGCAAATGATAAGACATTGACTCTAAGATAGAAACAGGCAACCCTTCATTATAAGAAGGAAGTACATAAGCATCTGCCCTATTCAATAATTCTATCTTATTTTTACCAGAAACCCACCCTTGATAAAAAGCGATATTATCTAATTTATTTTGTTTAATATACTCTTTTGCTTTTTCCACTTCACCATCTCCTCCAAAAATCAATTGTAATTTTCCTTCATAGAGCAAACGATTTTTTGCAAGGACTTCCAGTAAATCAAATATTCCTTTTCTATCTCCTATCCTTCCCAAAAATAAAAGTATGAACTGGGACGATTTGATTTTATTAATCTGAGGACTCTCGATCACATTCTTAACAACCTCAACACGTGGATGAAAGAACTCTGATTCAAAGTAATTTTTCCAGCTTTCTGATAATGCTATAACACAATCACATTTTTTAAGGGTCAACCGCACCGCTTTTTGATGTTTTGCTGCAAAGCTTTGGAATTCGGCTCCATGAACATGATAAACAACTTTCTTTCTAAACAACTTTGATAAATAAATAAAGATTCGTTTTCGCCAGAAGCTGGCATAAGAAGCACCATGGATATGAACTATTTTAATTTCCGGACAGCATGTCATTATAAACATGAAATGAATGAATGCTTCTATAAATATTCCTATTTTTCGAATATTATTTCCATCAACCACAGTTCGTACAAAATGAAAAGGGGAAAAAATAGTAGAATATACTTTTTCTACTGAAGCTACTCCTCCTTTTGGATACTTCCAATCTATTCCAAGAAATAAAATTTCAGAAGCCAAAAAAATATTTTTTTTATTATACTTATATATCATTTTTCTTTCTTCATTTTAATCACTCGTGCTGGTGAACCAACAGCTACACTGTTTGCTGGTATATCTTTAGTAACAACAGAACCAGCTCCGATAATTGCATTTTTACCAATACAAACATTCTCAACAATACAACAAGAAGGTCCGATATAAACCCCATCTCCAATAACAGCGGCTTTCCCCTTATTAGAACCAATTGTACAAAACTGACTAATATTTACATTTTTCCCAATTTTTGCTGAAGGATGAATGACTACTCCTATACCATGACCAATATAAAATCCACCATCTATTTGTGTATCTGTAGATACTTGAATGCTATATTTATTAAAATAATGTCTATATATTAACCAAAATAATGGTTTCAAAGGACTTTTCACTGCGGTTAATCGAAACCACAACAAAAACTTAAAACCACGTTCATGTATCATTATCTTAATGAATGCTATAATTCCACTCTTCTGTTGATGATTTTTATACCTTAAAAAATCCGATTTAAGTAAAAGTAATGCTTCTTTATATCCCATACAATTTCTATTAAGTAAATATTCACAATTAGCTTATATTATTTTTTCATTAGACATGCACTTAAATTAGGCATCCCTTTAATAGACAATTTACAGTACCTTAAACTGAGTTATATTAAATAACTATATTCACTTACCATAGTAAAAAAACAATTGAATTTAACTCTTATTTATCAATAAAACAGAGTAATAAACGGACTTTATCCTCGGATCTAATGCAAGCTTCTGTAAGTTAATCTAAAAATACCAGCGCATAGTTTACATGAAGGCATAATCCAAGACAGAATCTTTACTATTTATATATCTAGACAGTTTCCTAAATTCAGTTTAATATAGCCCATCATCTATTCAGCTAAGTTGGAGAATAAATTGCAATGACAAGCTTCATACTCTCAGATTATTAGAATTCTACTTCAAAGAACCAGTAATGATAATTAAAAAATTTCTTTTTCTATCTTAGGTTCAAACAAACCTAATCTTCCCTTATTAAATGTATGATGGGATAGTTGAAAATACAAATTTAATATAACCTTTGGAATGACTCTTTTAATCCTAGATTTAAGATCCATACCTTTGGAAACCCATGTACCTGCATAATTATGTACACAATAACTCTTTTTCGTTTTTTTAGGTTGACAACTATTCCTTGAGTTAAAAAAATCATTATCGAATATATAGAAATCATTATCTGTTTTTTTATATTCCAATAATTTATGTAACTTTATAAAATTATATTTTCCAACAAGTTGATGGTAAAAAACCCTAGGTAAAGGTTCCGTATCAAAACTTCCATCAGGTCGTACAAAACACCTATTTTTATATCGCTCAAGAACTTGTTTAATCCACTTAGTTCCTTTTTCTGCACCAATAATAGCAGGTTCAAAAGCTCGCTCATAATCTTGTCCTATAAAATAGGGTAAGATTAATAAATCATTAAAGCTTTTATATACGAAAACATCAGAATCCATATAAATGCCACCATAATTATAAAGAGCATATAATCGAATATAATCAGCCGCAAAAGCATATTTCCGATTCTCAAAAGCCTGTTTTGTCCACAATGTAGAATTTATATCAAACCGTTCAGTATCCCATAACCATATTTCATAATCTGGAAGTTTTTTTTTCCAAGAATCTAGGCAAATTTGGATATCAGTAGGATATTGCTCTTTAGAGAGCCAACACAGATGTATTATTTTGGGTATCATTTATTAGTATATATTTTTTTGTATTTCGACATAAATATAACAAGAAAGATATTATCACAGCACTTATTCCAAACGTATATATATAGTTTAGAATAAAATAGAAAATACTTGTTTCTGTAAATATAAAGATCATAAATATATTAGATAAAAAATAACTTTCGAATACTTGACCAAAGTATTTCTTCTTAAACAATGACCTAAATACATAAATAACCAACATATAAAGGAAAATATAAACGATAGCAAATACAGTACCAGCAAATCCAAAATCAGCAATTCCATACATTAAAAAAGAATCTGCTATATCCGCCCCAAATTCATAGTAAACTTTAGATAAAGTAAACTCAATATTGTCATCCAAACTCACATATCCAGGATTTATATGTAAAATACATCTTAAAAAGATCTCCCCATAAAATCGCACATCAGAATTTGCCACATATTCTACAGCCGCAATTGTATTTAAGCTTCTTTGTATTGTATTTTCAATTAAAAATTCACTTGTCTCATCAGACGTTGATAGTTTCTCATAAGCAGCTTGAACAACTTGAGAAAATGATATATTTGATTCATTTAATAATGCATTATTTCGAGTTATTCTATAACCTTGATATAATGGAAAAAATACAGATATAAAAAGACCTAATATTAAAATGAAAGCAAATATTTTTTTCATTGACATCTTTCTCTTTGACGTATAATAATAATAAATAAACAAAAATAAAATAGTGTTGATCAGTATTGTTCGTGGTCCCAATAAAATAACAATAAAAGAAGATGTCAAGACTAAAAAAGCCCATTTTTTAAGCCATTTTTTATTAGCTGTACGAATTATTCTTAATGAGTAAAGAATGGTGGGAATTGAAAAAATTGATGCAAAAGCAGATATTTTTTTAAAAAAACGATCAAAAGTGGATAAATTTATTGTAGCCTGTGCAGTAGCATATGCATCGGCATTGCTCAATAGCTTACCTTCCTGATTGGCATAAGTTAATGCTGAATACAACATAAAGAAGAGTGAAATAGAAAAAATAATTATATAGCCTTTAGAAATAAAAGTTAGCTTGGAATCCAAGCGCTTAAGAAGATAAGTGAAATTAAATATACTTTTTCTAAAACGTGATACTCTCGTTACTATTATATCGCATACTAATACCAATATTTGATATATTGAGCAAAGTAAATATGCATAAGTACCCTGCTTCCAAATATGAGCGGCATAAGCAGATCCACTAAGAAAGAAATAAAACGGAATTAAATAGAAATAAAGAAAATTTGAGACCAAAATAATATCAAAGACATAGAGATCTTTTCTTTGAATAAATTTAATAAATGATTCTTTTAAAGTAAATAGCGAAAATATAAAATAAAAGTATTCCATAATGCCTTTATCGTATAAAAGTGAGATTTTTAGAGAAAAAAGCAATATATTTTTCTGCACATTTTTCCCATGAAAACTCGGAAAGAATTTTACCGCTTGAAACAATAAAAGCATTCATATCATAAGCATCTCTCTCAATTTTTAGCATAACATTCGCCATTTCATCAGTATCATCTTCGCCAACATATATAGCAGCATCCTTTCCAACTTCTTCTAAACAAGAATTTCTACATGTCATTACAGGAGTTCCACAAGCAAATGATTCCAAAATAGGAAAGCCAAAACCTTCTTTGCGAGTTACATAAATACTCATTGATGCTCCATTATACAAGGCAACAAGTTCATTATCTGAAACAAATGGAAGAAATCTAATTTTACCAGTAGAAATTTCTTGAGCATACTCTTTCACTATGTCCTGTCGAGGATTTCCCCATACTAAAACAAAAATATGTTTAGGATTATACATAAGAAATTTCCTAAAAGCAGCCAATGCAGTCTCAACATTCTTACGAGGATTTGTGCATGAGCAAGTAAAAAAGTAAGGTCTTTGTATATTATATTTTGAAAGTATAGCTGCAATGTCATCAGCGGGTAATTGTTTAAATGTACTAAAATCACATCCCCAATAAATCATATCTATCTTTTTAAAGTCTACTCCCATTTTCATAGCGACTTCATTCCTTGAATATTGAGAGCAACACACAATGCCACGGCATTGATGAGCTATATTTTCATGCCATTGCCTAAACTTTAAATCTTTTGATAAATCATAAGCATCTAGGTCATGAAAAGTTGCAACTATTGATTCTTCTTGCTTCACATAATCGACAATTCCAGGTATATGATACAAGTCATAATTTAATAGTTTATTTCGCCATATGCATGAAATATTCTCATTAAAAATCTTCAGAGATCTTGGTATAGGAATTACATGATGTTTAAATTTCCAGCCATAAAAATCAAATCCGATACTCTTTATTCCACAAGCACATAACTCTATCTCAAAAGGAATTTTTTCGGAAGGAAAAGTATTTAATGTATTTAATAACCAATACGTTGATTTACCTATACCACCGATATAGCCTTTCTTGATAGGGATCGTTGATGTTACGTCTATTAAGACTTTTTTTTTATTCATAATTTTATATAGTTTGTCACTTCACTAATAGCCTCTAAATATTTAATACCATTGATGGTATCTGGTTCCAAATATGCGCCTTCCCCCCATTCATTCCATGCAGTAATAAATACAAATTCTTTATCCTGCGCACTGGAAATTTTCAATAATTGGCTTAAATAATAAGCGAATTTTTGAGGTGTAGATCCGGTAACAACTTTCCCTTTATTTCCCCTTCTTGGAGTATCATCATATGCGACAAAACCACCATGATAAATATTTTGTGATATATCTTTTTCTGCATTTTTTAAAATGTTTCTCCAAACATAATCATAATCATATTTATCAGCTTTAACTCTAACCCCGAAAAACTTACTTAGTTTATTCTGAATTTTATCCCTCAAAGTGCGTTTAGGCCACCCCGAAAATAAAGGTTCATATTTAAACTTAGGAAATTCTTCTGGGATATTAAAACCAACAGCATTCTTTAAAATAGCATACACACCATCAAAACCATCTTTCTTTGCTAACTCATCCCAATATTGACACATCAGACTAATTTTGGGCGTATAATTAAAAATAATAAATATAGGTTTATTGTTTACCTTAATATATTTAGGGCTTAAAAAATGTTTTTTCAAATAACTATAATGGATTTTCCAATCTTCCTCCGAACCAAGTATATAAGGCAACATAATCGTTGGTTCTTTTTTCGTATCCATTTTTTTTTCTGCAATAGGAGCCCAAGCATTTCCTTTAACATTACTCCAACTTCGAACCCAATTAGCATTATCCCATGCCAAAAAATAGTTAATGTTAACATTCTTGCTATCTCGAATAATTTCAGCTGGTTTAGTTAATAAATTTTTATCATTATTAAACCAATAATGATAAACGCCAAAACCATAAATACCATTTGTTTTCGCTAATTGAGCTTGCCATATTACATTCTGTTCCTCGGAAAGATCATAGTAGTTATTATTTTCAGGAGTTTTAGGCTGAATATGTCCACTAAATAAGGGAACTGCATTCCGAACTGTTGTCCAATCTGTAAATCCTTTACCCCAAAATTTATCATTCTCTGGTATTTGATGATATTGGGGTAAGTACATTGTAATAATCTTTGTCTTCTTCATTGTACATATAAATGCCTAATTTTGACGCTTACCTAATGAAAAACTGCTTTGAAGCTATTCCCCTATAAATAATGTCAAAAGTAGAATTAAATTTAGTTTTTTAACAATTTCAATAGTCACCGGTTTAAAATCTAACAATCTGTACAACCGAGCACAATCAGTTTAAATAATTCCTTCAAATGTAAGCGTCCAATTTTGACGTATCGTATATGAAAAGCCTCTTTTCGAGTTTTCTCTCTTAAACAAATCAAAAATTGAGATTGATTTTTAAATATTATTCCTTTCCACTTTGCAGTAGATGAAAAGCCTTTGGAAATCACTGTTGCTACATATATACTTTATGTCGTAAATTACGGCAGCGAAAATCGCAATTATTATGGTTGTGAGCAATATGTTATTTTGGACGCTTACCAACATATTATACATTTATAAAAAGATAGGCACCTTCTTACTCTCCCGCTTTCGCAGTACCATCAGCACTTCCGGGTTTTATTACTCTGTTCGGAATGGGAAGAGATAGATCCACCGTAGTTATAAGTACCTTCGATAAAATTAATCAGACGGTAGCGTAGACTGCCAAGCAGTTGAGAATAGCGTTAAAGATAAAATTGTTACTGTTTTGACTATCATAAGTGGCAGACACATTCCGCATAGTGACATCAAGCTCATAATAGTACATAACAGCAGTAGTATTTCCTCTACCCAATCTATTTTTGTTTTCGGTCTCAAATCCTTTTCGCCAAACAATCTTACTAGATGCACAATATAGCTAACTACGGATAACGCATCACCAATTGGACTGCCTACCTATAAAATTGATCCAGTTATAGAAACTCCACCAGTCACATTCTCACCTAAGTTTAATGTCTTTTTCAGGACAGGATCTGCCCAGCATCTCGCCAGGCGATCCTAATAATTAAAAAACTTTCCCATAATTTTTTTTAAGATTGTACTAAATTTATCCATTGAGTAGCCACTAGCGAGATCAAGCTACAAATCTTTCGGTTCACTCGCACAACAGCTGTTTTTTCTACTTAATTGATTTTTATATATGACTTTTTTGAAAGCTAACGGATGAGAAAGTAGGAACTTAGAAGATTTCTATCCTCTTTTTGTTAACAGTAAAAAGTCATTCAATACATTTCCATCTTTCAGGATAGAAATCTGGGGTCTCAATGTCACGTATAAACCATCTGGGATGTAAGGTTATTCCATTCTCATAAGGAGAAAGCCATGCCCCCCACCAACTAAATGTACTATTTGCCATAATATGATGTCTGCACATTGACATACAATGCATATCACGCCATGAATTCAAGCCCTGATTGATGGTTACATAAGTAACATTATCCATTCTTATATTCTGCTTACACCATTCCATATCATTCGAAAAGATATAAAAATGTGGAGTTTCAACGTTTACAGAAATATAATCAATTGCCTTTTGATAGTATTCATCAGTCGCTACACCTCCCAATTGCCAATAATCAGTCGATTTTATATTCAGATAATCACCTCTTCGTACATGTAGGGAAACACTATTCTTATCCAATTTAATTCTTCCAAGTAATTCTAAATATATTTCATCATTTATTTCTTTAAAAGAAAAAATTGATTTCACTTCATTCGTCATAGTTTTAAAATATTTCTCCGAATGCCAACCGCCAATATATATATTAATCAGCATATTCTTTTGTGATAAAAAAGATGGTGTATAATTATAATTAAGAGGTTCACGAATTTCATTAACTCCTAAAATTCTTACCAAATATTTAAAAATCCAACGGTGATAAAACCGAGTATAGACCCATTTAACAAGAGAATCGAAACGCGTTTCATTATTCATAATGCCAAATACCCGTTCCAGTTCATATCCATTGTGAGAATTGGGATTATCAATAACCAAAAGACGACATTGTTTGTCAACTCTCCTTTTAGCCAGATAAAATGCATATTGGGACATTTGATTACCCAATCCATTAAATATTAAAACGTAGTTCATTATAAATCAAAAGTTTTCCCCACCTATTATTACTTGAATATTATTGCCTATAGCGACAAAGTAGACGACTGATATAATTATGAGAACCGATTTTTTTTATTATAATACCAGATATCAGATTTTTCTCATCCACATTAATCCCTAACCCAAATACTGATAAACATAACAAAACAGAAGACATTAAGCATGTTATCATTAACCGAATGAATGATTCATCCGGAATGACATATTTAATACAATACACAATACAGTATGTAAACATTCCTAATATTACCATCGGAATAATCACCTGTTTCATGAAACGGCCAAATGGAAAAGTCATTGTCACTTTAAGATATAAATAACTCAAAAAAAATAATATAATATGCAGTAAAAAGGAGAGTTGCATACAAATAATTACATCCATTTTCAAGCTACAACACCAATAACAGACCGGTAGATAGAGAAAGCTAATAAGGCAGCCTATAATTTGCAAGTTACGTATACGGCCCATAGCCAAGTAAACAGGTGCGAATGCCCCCGCAATCGTACTAATAAAACAAATCAACATAGCCCAAAATACAAATTCTTGAGTATACTCTGGAAAACTCTTTAGCCAAAGCGTCAGAACATAATGGGACTCAAGCAGAAAAGGAATCATTATAAAAAGAATTAAATACCCTTGAGCTTTTGCAGATACAAACGTCAACTTAATGCTTCTTTCCACATTCCCCTGGCTATACGATTTCGTAATCTGAGGAGATATGGCAAGACCTATATTAGAGGCGAAATTGGTAAAAACAGAAGTTACCTGTATACTTATACCCCGTGCTGCATTCAGAGCCAAGCCATAGAATAAATTGATTATAATGCTTAAACCCTGATCTTTCAGTATTCCAGAAGCTGTCCCTATCCCCATCCATAAAGAAAAAGATGACATTTTTATGAATATTTTCTTATCTAATATGAGATGGTATCTCGATTCTTTGAAATGTTTGTTACAATATACGCCATACATAATACGTGAAACTACACTGATCAATGCCAGCATAAAAGCATAAAAATAAAGTTTGTCGAATGTAACATGCGACAAAAGCAAAACCACTATCAGCTTGGATACTGATTCAAAGACACTCATCAAAGCATAAAAGTTCATATGCTCATATGCAGTAATAAGTGCTTGATAGGGTACTGATAAAAGGTTCATTGAGAACACAAACAAAGAACAATAAAACACAAAGCAAGCTGCCTCTATCCGCCCCGCAGGTATGTTAAGATATTCACTTATCAAATGCGGTCCTAAAATAACTCCAACAACAAAGACCAATATAGAAATAAAGATTAGGATATTTATAACAGTTGAGGTAGTACGTTTCAATTTTTCTGGATTGCCTATACCAATCTCATAAGCAATAAATCGGGCTGCTGTTCCTGAAAATGTCCCCGTCAAGATAGTCAGCATTAACACAAATCCTCCGACTAAAGAGTACAGACCAAAATCATCAACACCCAAAACTTCTAAAACGACCCTACTCGTATATAAAGATACCGCCATCGAAAAAAACAGCCGAAAGTATAGATATACGGTATTCTTTAAGATGCGTTTGCTATCATTTTCAGACATATAAGTGATATTGCTATTTTAGATATCTTAATAATAAAGTGTTTACAATCTTATTTTTTCGCAACATTAAATTGAAAGAAAAATATTCTAATGCTATCATGAGATGAGTCATGCAAAATGAATATATAAGTGAATAAATAATCTAACCTTGTGTCTTTTCAGGAAGAAGTATCCTTACGCTGATATTTATCATACTATATTTTAGAATATGAACTTTTTTAAAATGGCTTTAATATTATATGCAAATCTAGCAGGAAGTATGGAAAACAATGCATACGAAAGCAAATAGAAAGTAGATGCTCTCCGTTTTATTTGCTTTGTTAAAGGGTGATTAGATTTTACCAATGCCGGATACAACTTTTTATTGAAATCTTTCCGCTGATCAATCGGTATATATGAATAGTCTTTGTACATTCGATTCACAACGTTCTTGAAATCTTGTTTTAATGACGAATTCTCAAAAAAATAATCCGCAATAAAACTAAAAGCATTGATATCGAGAGCATCTCTTGCAACACCATTACCCCAATCATTACTAGTCCCTACTACAGCCTGAATATAAGATTGGCTACGATACATCAATTTATGTCCTGCTAAAAGATACTTCCAAAAATAATATTCAAAGGCATAGCATGTCCCTATAAATTGGGGATCCATATCGACATCTTTAACTGCTTCTGTTTTAAATACCACTCCACTAATAAAACTGCCTAACGGAAGAATGCTTTCACACAAAGTAAAATAATTTCTCGCTTCAATCTCATTAGAAAAAAGAACTGTCAATTGCTTCTTTTCCCTTAAATAATTGACATGCTGTACAAACTCACGCTTAGTATTGACAATATCAACCTCTGAAATAAAGAAATCTATTAATGGATTTTCATCCAGCATATCAAGCAGATACTTCAATCCCCCCGGCCTGAAATAATCGTCATCTCCTTTCAAAATGGAATATTTTCCCGAAGGCATAGAAAGAACTTTTATAAAGTTTCTATCTGCACCGACATTATTTTTGTTTTGATTTACAAGAATCCTAAATTGAGGAAAATCTAAACAAAGTTTTTTCAATTCATCTCTTGTATTGTCCGTTGAAGCATTATCAGAAACACATATTTCAATTTCATTCTCTACCCCTAAATTTATAGCTTGATGAAATAAATCCCGCAACGTATCTATTAGAAAAAAGCAACGATTGTATGTGGGTATACAAATTGATAATAACATATTTATATTTTAAAAAAACATTAAAAGGAAACAGGTACAGTCCACAATTTCATTTTTCCCAGCCCCTTATGAATTATCACATTAGCTCTCCAATTTGGCAACATCTTATATTCACGCATCGGTTTCATTACTTCCCGTTCCTTATAAGGACGTGTACCAAAGTTTACATGAATAGTTTTTCCTAATAAAGACTGAAAAAGTGAAATGATTTCTTTTAGCGTATGCAATTCTCCTGTAGAGACACCATACACTTCATTTTTCACAGACAAATCAGAGTCCAAAAGATTAAAAGCCACCTCATATGCCGTACATACATCGCTAATATGCACCAGATCCAAATACTGATCTCCCGGGCTTACATCTATTGTTTTCTCTGTTCCTGCTATATCACGAAGCAAGTTCCATAATTTAGGACGCTTGTCATCTTCACCATAAACATCGAATAATCGTAAGGTTATTGCACGAAAATGACGGGCATCCACATAATATTGAAGTATCTTTTCAGAAGCTTCTTTTGTTGCAGCATACAAATCCACCGGATTATATGTTGTGCTGTTATAGTTCTGCCAATAAGTTCCTGTTCCGACAAACAGTCTGGTATCACAATGACACATTGCTTCCAATACTTCCGTGTAAAATTGAATATTACTTTGTATCAAAACAGGAATTTGTTCCGGCTGGTTATTAGTGATAACGGCTGCAGCCAGATGAAATACCACCTTTGCATTTGCTTGTTGAAAATAGGCTATCAGGTTACGGATATTTCCATCATATTCAAATACGTGTATCCGGGATAACACATCAGCTACATTAGCATAACCGGATCCATGCCTTGTTACAATATGGATATTCCATCCTTTCCGCAAAAGATATTTCAGGACATGTGAGCCAATATAACCAGTAGCACCTGTTATTATACAAGTTTTCATTCTGCTATAAATCTATCTATTTCTTCCAGGCACAATCCATATACATCTTCTTCCTTATAACGTTTGTACCAGTCTACAACCAGCTGTATACACTCGTCAATATTCATCCTTGGTTCCCAACCCAATTGAAACTTTGCCTTACTGATATCCAGCATCAGCAATTTTGCTTCATGCAAAGCATTCGGATCAGAAAGGTCTTTCAACTCACCGCTTCCGTAATTCTCTATCACCATAGAGGCTACATCCCATACATTGGTGATGCTTTCAGCCTTCGGACCAAAATTCCATCCTTCGCAATATTTCACAGGTTCATCCCACATCTTTTGCGCAAGAAGCATATAGCCACTAAGCGGTTCAAGCACATGTTGCCAAGGGCGGATTGCCTTAGGACTACGGATTTCTATCGGTTTGCCTGCTTCCAACGCCTTAATGCAATCGGGGATAATGCGGTCCAAAGCCCAGTCACCACCACCTATCACATTTCCGGCTCTTACACTGGCAATGCTCTTGCCGTGTTTTTCATACTCTCCGGGATTAAAGAAACTTCGACGCCAAGAGGCTATGGCTATTTCAGCTGCACCTTTACTACTGGAATAGGGATCATATCCGCCCATCGGTTCGTTTTCCCGATATCCCCAAATCTGTTCCTTATTTTCGTAACACTTGTCGGTAGTTATCATCACACCCACTTTCACACTGTCAGTTGCGCGAATCGCTTCCAATATGTTGATGGTTCCCATCACATTGGTCTGATAGGTTTCTACAGGGATGTCATAACTTAAACGTACCAACGGTTGGGCTGCCAAGTGAAATACAATCTCGGGCTGATACTGGCGGAAGATTTCTTTCATACGTTCACCGTCACGGATGTCGGCACGGATATCCGCCTTTATTTTCTGCCCGATACCGGAAAGCACAAAGTTGTCACGCTCCGTAAAAGGGTCTTGGGCCACACCGATAACCTCGGCGCCCAGCTCATGCAGCCAGATGGAAAGCCAGCTACCCTTGAAACCGGTATGACCGGTGACAAGCACACGCTTTCCACGGTAAAAATTATCGAATAAGTCTATCATAGATATGTTTTCAGATTCTTCACTTTGTTCTGAATGACAAAATAAAATGGCCAGAAAAATAGGACTTAAGAAAAGTTTAAGAATTACCAGATTTTCCAGGGGGCAATCCCTTTGTCCCACATTTCATTCAGTTCCGTATTGTCACGCAGGGTATCCATCGGCTTCCAGAATCCTGTATGGCGGTAGGCGTGCATCTTCCCGTCCTTCGCCAATTGCTCCAGAGGCTTGCGCTCAAATATCACGGTGTCATCATTTTCCGGTATGTAGTCGAACACTTCAGGCTCGCACACGAAATAGCCTGCATTGATCCAGTTGCGGTCACCGTCCGGTTTCTCCTGAAAGGACAAGACCTTGTCACTTCCCAGATCGATCTGCAGGGCTCCGAACTTGCCACCCGGCTTGTAGGCTGTCAGTGAAACGGCACAACCGGAGGCCTCATGCTCCTTGATGCTTTCCGCTATATTGATATCGGAAACACCATCTCCATAGGTCAATAGAAAACGCTCATTACCAATATACTTCTGCACACGTTTCAAACGGCCTCCCGTCTGGGTATTCAGCCCGGTATCCACCATCGTCACCTTCCAGTTCTCGGAATGGTTGTCGTGTATCTTCACTGTATTGTTGGACAAGTCTACCGTCATATCGCAATTATGACGGAAATAGTTGGCGAAATATTCCTTGATGACATATTGCTTGTAGCCGCAACAGATAACGAATTCATTGATACCGTAATGGCTGTAAGTCTTCATGATGTGCCACAGGATAGGCTTCCCCCCGATTTCAACCATCGGCTTGGGAATCAGATTGGTCGCTTCGCTCAGACGTGTGCCGAAGCCACCGGCAAATAGTACCGCTTTCATTTCCTACTTATATTGAATTTTATTTATGAGAAGCTACAAACTCCTTGATGGTGGAAATCATGTATTGCAACATTTCTTCCGTCATGCCCGGATAAACGCCGATCCAGAAGGTGTTGGTCATCACAAAATCCGTATTTCTCAATTCACCGACTATGCGGAAACCTTCGCCCGTAGTACGCATCTCATCGAATGCAGGATGCTTTACCAGATTACCGGCAAAGAGGTTACGGGTCTGTATTCTCCTGCTTTCCAGATATTCACTGAGCTGGTTACGGGTAAAACCGGCATCGGGTTTCACTGATATCAGGAAGCCGAACCAGCTGGGATTGGAGTTTTTCATCGATTCGGGAAGAACCAGACCTTCCGTTCCCTCCAACCCTTCACGCAGTATCTTGAAATTGCGACGGCGGGCCTCTACAATATTATCCAGCTTCTCAAGCTGGGCACAGCCAATGGCCGCCTGCATATCCGTTACTTTGAGGTTAAAGCCGAAGTGGCTGTATACATATTTGTGGTCGTAACCTACAGGCAACTCACCGAACTTGCCTGTAAAACGGCATTTGCAGGTGTTGTCCACACCGCCTATGCACCAGCAGTCACGCCCCCAGTCACGGAAAGAACGGACTATCTTATCGAGTTCGGCGTTATCGGTATATACCGCACCGCCTTCACCCATGGTCATATGGTGGGGAGGATAGAACGAACTGGTTCCGATATGCCCCCATGTGCCTGTCTTTTTCGTCACTCCGTCAATGGTATACTCTGAACCTAAAGCGTCACAATTGTCTTCCACCAGCCATAGTCCGTGTTTGTCACAGAATGCCTTGACCACTTCAAGATTGAACGGATTACCCAATGAATGGGCAATCATCACGGCTTTTGTCTTCTCTGAATATGCTTCCTCCAATTTAGTGACATCAATATCATACTCAGGAATCGTGATATCCACAAAAACAGGAACCGCACCATATTGTATAATAGGAGTTACCGTGGTAGGAAAGCCGCAAGCGACTGTGATTACTTCATCACCTTTCTTTATTCTCTTGTCTCCCAATTTGGGGGAAGTCAGTGTATAGAATGCCAATAGGTTGGCACTGGAACCGGAGTTGGTAAGCGCACAATGTTTTACCCCCAGCCATTTTGCCAGACGGGTTTCGAACTTATGGGCCCAAGGACCGGCAGTGAGCCAGAAATCGAGTGACGAGTCAACGAGGTTTACCATTTCTTCATCATTGAAGTAACGGCCGCCATAATTAACAAAGCTTTTGCCCGGCTCAAACACTTTTGAAGTTTTATGAACTTCGTTATAATATTCACGTGTCAACTGAAGTATTTGTCGCTTCAGTTCTTCTTTCTTACTCATATTAGTTATGTGGGTTAATCGTAGATATTCTGTTATTGGAAGTAGCGATAGACTTATTTCTGCTAGTCCACTTTCTCAAACGGAAAAGCATGAAGATAGCTGATAGCCACTGTCATATTTCCAAAAGCAAACACCAGTCTTGCATTGCGATGCAGACGCATAATGCACCCTTCCTTGCCATGAAAGATGCCGCCGGTGATGCGGATGCGTTGTTTCTTCTGAAGATATGCTTCCAAAGGACGGTTCAACAGTTCAATGTTATAGGGCATGGATTCATATAGATAGATGAATTCCTCCATCTGACGCTGGGGGATGACCGCCGCACGATGGGTAACGTAGTCCGTTACTAAATACTGGCGGGGGAACATGGCGGACAGGATGTTCTGGAGTTGCTCCAAAGGGGCGCAAACAAACAGCCAGCCGCTGCCTTGTATTTCCTTTTCGTCCGTCAGAGCATTGAGTCGTGAAGCAGAACCGGTGGAAAAGGCTTCCTTCACTACTCTAGCGGATTCACGGCGAGCAGCATATTCTTGTTTGGTATAATCACACTGTTCAAAACGTTTCTTATGACTAGCCTCAGTATAAGAGAATATCTTGAAACAAAAGTAATAATCTTCAGTCAGCCCCTCGGAGGTACGGAATTTTACAGCTTTCCTACCACTGAAAACTGCGATATAGCGTTTCAACTCCTTATAGGAAAGATACATATAATACCACGAGAGTTCAGGGTGTTCTTTCTCTATTCCAGCCTGCGGCTTGGTTACTGCATTTGACCCCGGGTCTGAAGCAGAAGCGATTGAACTGCAGAGCAGTAACTTAGGCGCCTCGCTCGTTATGTCTTGATTGTCATTCGTTGTTCCCATCAAAACATTACATTTTATCATTCCTTTATTTGAAAAAGAGGAACAGATTTGCTATCAGATATCCTCTATATTTTGGGGTTCTCTTCGTAAGAGAACCCCAAAGTCAAGTTAAATCTCTGATAATTGAATATTTACTGGTTTTGTCGTATGCTGTTTTTATAAACGAGATGCACCTGTTTGCAACTTTTTCTTATTTTTTCAATACAAAAAATTGCGTTTAAAGCAAATATGGGCTATATTTGCACAGAAATGGGGTTCTCTTACGAAGAGATTCCCATTTTTTCATTATACCTAATATGCAAGAAACACCTTTCTGCAAGCCTATTATACAATAACTCATCACTGTAACAAACCTATTCTTCCTCATTATGTTTCTTTTGCAAGAAAGAAGTAAAAGAAAAGTAAAAATGGAAGACATGAACAATGTTTTAGAATAAAAAAGCGGACTGTACAGTTTTTCTTTTCTGTACAGTCCGCTTAAATTATATACAATGTAAAGGGATGACGCTTATTCTTCGTCAGCAAACATCGGGTCCCATGCCGGAAGACGGATCGGTTTCTGTTTTAAAATATCCAGTACCTTGGCAGGAACATATTTCTTTTCTGCCACTACACGGAACATATATTCATCAAACCACTTATCTGTCATGATAAGGTGTCCTCTGTATCCACTGGCACTGCCCCAACTGTTTTCCACCATCCATTTTTTCGATTTTCCCGCTTTATCCAAGTCCACCGCCATCAAGGTCATAGCATGGCTGCTGCCACTGGAGAAAGTTTGGATACGTTGTTTCTTGTCCATGCCGAAGGTGGTTCCCATCAATGATTCGTAATCATAATTATCAGGATCTAACAGGCCACGTTTGCTGTCGAGGAACTTGCCTACATCGCAAGAAAAGTACATCATGGTACTGTCCTTGATGGAAGCAATGGCTATTTCTTTGATATCTTCTATAGGCAGATTGACGTAGGTCCAGTTTTTGCCATCATAACGGTGACGGTCAAAATCTATTTCATAGCATTTATAGAATTCGCGGCTGGGATCATTCATCAGCATCACGTAGTTGTTGGTCAGATCATTTCCCAAGAACTCTCTATAGAAAGATATCGGAGTGTATTCTTTCGCTTCTCCACCCTTCAGACTCCATGTAAAGGTGGAAACAGGTTCGCCAAGGGTCAACACCAGCATACGATAAACCGTTCCCAGCATTTCTGTCTTTTTCTTTTCCAGTTCGACCGGCTTCACTCCGGCAGCGGCAGCTTCTCGTAGTTGTAAACCAAATTCCTTCAGTTTTAATCCTATCAGGTTACTCATCTTTCCGGTATTCTCACTGCTGAAAGTTTCCACCATTGCACTCTTGGGGACCAGTCCGTATTTCTCTATAATATCCGAAACTCCTGTGAATTGTCCTCCATCGCTTAAAGGATGCTTGAACAGCCATTCCACCATTTTGTCGTCCATGGGCTTTCCACTGGTATCAATGATTCCCTGTAAGAATAAGTTTGCTTTTTCTAATTGGTCGTAGAAAAAACAATAGTTCTGTGAGAACTCCATCTCATCCAGTCCGTATTTGGCAATCATCTGGCTGCGGAGCACGTTCAGTCCGGTAAAAAGCCAGCAACGACCGGAAGATTGTTGGTCGGTTATCCCCTTGGATAGCACCTTGTGTGAAAATTCCGTATCAAAATCGGCACGGTTCTCTTGGTTCAATGCCAACGTGTTGATACTTGTTCCGCCTAAGGCGTTACGGATGGCTTTGTCGGCAGGGGTTGCCTTATAACTTTGTTTGATTTGATTCAGCATTTCACCTGAAATGCCTCCCTGCTGTGCCTGGGCTGTCAATGCAGCCGCAAACAGAAGAGCGAATGTGATGTGTTTCTTCATATTATTGTAAAAATATAAAATGATTTATTAGGGTGGGTAAATGTACAAGTTATTTTTGAACCCTGCTAATCTTTCACGTGAAAGATATATAATCATCAGATCCTATCATTATTATGACAGGCCCGGCTGTTCTGCTTTTTTCTTTATCTTATATCCCAGTATAGCAATTGTGATACTCATCAAGGGACTGATGATGTTAAAGAAGGCGTAAGGCAGATACACAATGGTGGGAACACTAAGGATAGTAGCCTGTGTCATACCGCATGTATTCCAGGGTATCAATGGCGAAGTGACTGTAACAGAATCTTCCGTCGTGCGGCTCAGCAGTTTGCTTTCATAACCGTTTGCACTATAGATGTCTTTAAACATATTACCCGTCAGGATAATGGATATATATTGATCTGCTGTAGCAAGATTCAGGAACAAGCCCGATGCAACTGTGGATGACACCATTCCTACCCGCTTTTTCGTAAAACGTACAAAGACAGAAGTGATACTGCCGAGCATTCCTCCGGCTGTCATCGCCCCTCCGAAACACATGGCGCAGATAATCAACCAGATGGTATTCATCATACCTGCCATTCCGCGAGTGGATATCAGTTCGTTTATTTCCGCATTACCGGTTTCCAATTGGGTTCCACCATAAAGCATTCCCATTCCTCCTTTGAACAAGGCGGCAATCCCTTCGGCTCCTTGTCCGGCGATTTCGCATAATAGTCCGGGCTGGAAAATCAAGGCAAAGACGGTAGCCAGAGCCGTAGAAACAAATAGAGTGATGATGGAAGGCACTTTACGTGCAATCAGTATCGCTGTGACAACGGGGACAATCATCAACCACCATGAAATATGGAACTTATCACTCAATATACGGGTGTATTCGGCGATATGACCGGTATCAGTGGCTTCATGTGACAATCCAGCTATGGTAAAGATTATCAAAGTGATGACAAGTGACGGAACGGTGGTAATCATTAAGTAACGGATGTGAGTGAACAGCGGTGTATCCGTTACGGAAGATGCCAGAATGGTGGTATCCGAAAGCGGAGAAACTTTATCACCGAAATAGGCTCCGGAGATAATCGCACCTGCAATCCAACCTTCACTGAAACCTTGCGCCTTCCCTATTCCCATCAGTGCGATGCCGATAGTGGCGATGGTAGTCCATGAGCTGCCTGTCATGACAGATACTACCGCACAAATAATGCAAGTGGATACCAGGAAAAAATGAGGATGAATAACCTGTATGCCGTAATATATTAATGTAGGGACTACACCGCTGACCATCCATGCTCCGGACAAAGCTCCGATGATCAGCAAGATAATAAGTGCGGTACTTACCCCGGCTATATTATTGGTGATAGCCAGTTCGAAGTCCTTCCATGGACGATGGAATCCCGCCATACCTGTCAGCACACAAACTGCTGTAGCCACTAACAGACAGACTTGGCTGCCACCGGACAAGGCATCGCTTCCAAATGTACGGATAGTGACAAACAATAATAAAATAAGTACGAATACGGGTAAAAGGGATACTAACGGTGAAGGGATTTTGTTATCTTTCATTCTTTTTTTATTCATTTTTTATTCAAAATGTAAATAGAACTATCAATTTAGTTTTCAGCGTGCAAAGTTCGGAATATTTTTTGAGTTCTAAAAGTCAATCGGCGGTATTTAAAGACTTTTTTTGTATTTGTAGGTAAACCTTTTTGCAAAGGGGACGTTATTAGTTCAAATTATAACCTAAAACTTAACAAATATGAATGAATTAGTTGGTGGCTTAGGCTACGCTGTAAAAAATTGGTGGATGTCCCTGTTGCTGGGCTTGCTCTACATTGCGGTAGCACTATGTTTATTGTTCGCTCCTGTGAGCAGTTATGTGGCACTGAGTGTCATCTTCAGTATCTCGATTCTGGTCAGTGGCATTCTGGAAATCTTTTTTGCTGCCGGAAACAAAAAAACAATCAGCAGTTGGGGATGGTATCTTGCCGGAGGTATTATTGATTTACTGATAGGTATTTATCTGGTATTCTATCCGTTGGTCAGCATGGAGCTGATTCCGTTTATTGTCGCTTTTTGGTTGATGTTCAGAGGGTTTACATTGTGTGGCTATTCCACAGATTTGAAACGCTATGGCACGAAGGACTGGGGATGGTATCTGGTGTTTGGCATTCTGGCCATTCTTTGCTCTATGGCTATCATCTGGCAACCCGGACTTGGCGCTGTCACCGTGCTCTACATGCTGTCCATCACTTTCCTTATTATCGGATGTTTCCGTGTCATTTTCTCCTTCGAGTTGAAAAGATTGCATAAAAACAAGTAAAAAAAATCGTTTATTTTGGGCTACGTCGTACGTTATTCGTATTTTTGTTAGCCCAAAATAAACAATGATTTCTAGTAAGAGTCTTAAGTACACTGTGCGTATTCTGCTAGGTACACTGATTGGTGTCTACCTGGGAATAATTGTGCTGCTGAACATACCGTATGTTCAGGGCAAATTATCTGTTTTTGTAACTAAAGAATTAAAAAACATACTGAATACGGAGGTTTCTATAGGACGGATTGATATGGGTTTGCTGAACCGCATCATTGTGGAAGATGTCCTTTTGCATGACCGGAAGAATCAGGAGATGCTGAAAGTAGCCCGCTTGTCGGCAAAATTCGATCTTCTTCCTTTACTGAACGGTAAAGTCACCATCAGCAGTGTCCAGCTTTTTGGATTTACGGTCAATTTGAACCGGGAAACTCCAGAATCTGCCCCTAATTTCCAGTTTGTGTTAGACGCTTTCGCATCCAAAGATACGGTTAAAACAAAATCTAATTTGGATTTACGAATTAATTCCGTGTTGATAAGGCGTGGCAGAGTGACATACGATATATTATCGGAACCGGAAACTCCCGGAAAGTTCAATGCCCATCATCTATCGGTAAAAAATCTCGCTGCGACGCTTTCACTGAAAGCATTGCGCAGCGACTCGTTGAATGCTGCCATCCGGCGGGTCAGCTTTGACGAACAATGTGGTTTTTCATTGCAGAAATTTGCCATGAAAGTTACAGCCAACAATAAACGTTTGGATATTAAGGATTTTGGTGTGGAACTTTCAAATACCGCTTTAAAGATAGATAGTCTGACCTTGAAGTATGACAGCCTGCCCGAATTGCCCCAAATGACAGAAAATGTAAGATACGATGGCTCTTTGAAGGCTTCAGTTATACTGAAAGATTTGGCTCCTTTTGTGCCTGCCTTGTCACGTTTTGAAGAACCGTTGGATCTAAATCTTGTTTTCTCCGGTCACGGCAAGCATTTGGACTGCCCCACCCTGCAGCTGGCTAACCACCACGGATTGATGATTGCAGGGGAAGCGGCCCTGAGTAACTGGGATGCAGGCATGGATATGTACATTTACGGCAAACTGGGTAACCTGATCATGACGAAAGAGGGCATAAACGTTCTGATGACGAACCTGACGGGAAAGGTTCCTCCCATTTTGCAACGTTTGGACTATATTCGTTTTAACGGGGAAGCGGCGGGCTATCTGCATGATCTCACACTGACAGGCTTGTTCTATACAGGGGCAGGCATGGTGAAAACGGACGTGATGATGAGCATTGATGAACAAAGCATGAGCAGAACCTATTCGGGTAGTGTAGCAAGTGCTGACCTGGATTTGGGAAAATTACTTAATCAGGAAAAGAAATTCGGCAAGGTGGATTTCAATGTGGAACTGAAAGGTTTCAACTATAAGAACCGGTATCCGGAGTCATACATCAAAGGAATCATATCTTCTTTTGAATATAGTCAATATCAATATGAAAATATCATGTTGGATGGCGTATATAAGGATGGAGGCTTTAACGGGCGCTTGTCCATGGACGACGCAAACGGTTCTGTCCAGATAGACGGTAATTTCAATGTTGCCAAAACAATCCCTGACTTTAATCTGAAGGCATCCGTAAAGAACCTGCGCCCCCACGACCTCCATTTGTCGGACAAATATGAGAATGCCAGTATATCGCTGGGACTCACGGCCGATTTCACCGGCAAATCCATTGACGACATGAACGGGCGTATTTCATTGGACAGCCTGCAATTAAACGCTCCCGATGAAAGAGGGTGTTTTCTTGACAATCTGACTATTACAGCCGGACAGGTAAGCGGTGAAAAAGAGTTGCGCATAAATTCATCCTTCATGACAGCAGTGATACGCGGTGACTATTCCTACCACACCATTCCGGCCAGCGTGGTAAAGACGGTACAACGCTATATTCCGTCCTTACTGACAATAAAGGATAATATGCCCGAGCCTCATAATAACTTCCAGTTTGATATCTGCCTGGAGAATACCGAAGTGCTATCCAAATTATTTCAGATTCCATTGGAATTATATTTGCCGGCATCTTTAAAAGGATATTTTAACGATGGCGAGGAGAAGTTGCACGTAGAAGGACATTTTCCGGAATTCAGATACAATGGAACACGTTATGATTCAGGCGTTTTATTTTGTGAGAATCCTTCCGACCGGTTCAAATGCTCACTGCGAGGCGGTATGTTAATGAAAAGTGGTGCAATGCTTAACTTCTCAGTGGAAGCCAATGCTAAAAACGATCATTTGGAAACAACAATTAACTGGGGAAACAATACTGATGTGACTTACGGTGGTAAATTTGCCGCCGATACCCGTTTCTTCAAAACGGAAGGCCCCCATCCTATTCTTCAGGCAGATATAAACATACAGCCCACAAAAGTAGTGCTAAATGATACGGTATGGAACATTCATCCTTCGCATATCGCCATAGATTCGGGACGCGTATTCATTAATAATTTCCTGTTTGAACATGAAGACCAATATTTAAGGATAGATGGTAAACTGACCAAGAAAGAAAGTGATTCCTGCCGGGTGGATTTGAGAAATATCAAGCTGGACTATGTACTGGATATCGTGCAGTTTGACGATGTAGAGTTTGGCGGACTTGTAACTGGAAAGGTTCATTTGAAAAGTGTTATGAAGAACCCCGTGATGCGAACCCGTCTAAATGTGCACAATTTCTGTCTGAACCGTTCTTTATTAGGAGAAGCCGATATTACAGGTGTATGGGATAAGGAATTGGGCGGAGTACGACTGGATGCCCAAATAGCGGAAAAAGGAATTTCCTCCACTCATGTGACAGGGTATGTCTCTCCCAAGTTAAAAGGTCTTGACCTGTTGATTCGGGCAGATAGTACGAATCTGGGATTCTTACAACCTTTTATAGAAGGAATTTTCAGTGAAATAAATGGTCGTGTCAACGGGAATGTCCGTTTATATGGTGATTTCAAGCATTTGGATCTGGAAGGTGAAGTGCGGGCCAAAATGGATGCTAAAATTGATGTGTTGAACACCTATTTCCAAATCCGGGATGACTCCATACATATATCTTCGGGCAGTCTGGATTTCAGGAATGTAAAAGTCTATGACCGTGAGGGACATGACGGACTGGTAAATGGTTATCTGCATCACACAAAGCTGAAAAATCTAATGTACCATTTCAATATACGAGGAAACAACCTGTTGATGTACAATACCTACGAAGCCGGGAATATGCCTTTTTACGGAAAAGTATATGGTACAGGAAATGTGGTGCTGGATGGTGGAAATAATGCGATGACAGTGGACGCTTCACTGACTACAGGCAGCAATACCAGCTTCACTTATATAACCGGAGTGACCACGGAAGCAGCGAGCAACCAGTTTATTACTTTTGTAGACAAAACTCCCAAGCGCATTCACGATGATGTGGAAACCGATCTTTACCACCACTCTAATGTGCGTAAGACTAAAGAGGAAGACGGACCTCCTATGGATCTCCGCATCAATATGTTGATAGAAGCAACTCCCAACGCTACCATGAAAATTATCATGGATCCTGTAGCGGGAGATAATATTACAGCAACCGGAAATGGAAATCTGCAAGTGAATTTTTTCAATAAAGGTGACTTTCGTATGTTTGGTAGTTATGTTATAGATCAAGGTATGTATAAACTAAGCATGCAGGAAGTAATACGCAAAGACTTTATCTTGAAATCGGGTGGTACGGTGACTTTCTCAGGTGATCCTTATCAAGCAAATCTTGATTTACAGGCGGTGTACACGGTTAATTCAGCTTCTTTAAGTGATTTGGTAGTAGATCCCTCGCGTAACCAAGGTACGGTGAAGGTAAACTGTCTGATGAATCTGACAGGAAATTTATCCAATCCGGATATTAAATTCGATTTGGAACTGCCCACTGTAAGCGAGGAAGACCGGGAATTGGTACGTAGTGCTACCAGTACGGAAGAACAAATGAATACACAGATTATTTATTTGCTGGGAATTGGTAAGTTCTACACCTATGATTATGCCAATAATGACCAATCCTCTAATGCGACCAGTTCTTTAGCCTTCAGTACACTTTCCGGTCAGCTGAATAATATGTTGTCCCAATGGATGGGCAATAAAAACTGGAACATAGGTGCCAACTTAAGCACCGGTGAAAAAGGTTGGACAGATGTGGAAGCAGAAGCTATGTTGTCCGGCAGGTTATTGAATAACAGGCTAATGATAAATGGAAACTTCGGCTATAAGGAGAATGTGATGGCAAATAGCAATTTCGTAGGAGACTTTGAAGCGATATGGTTATTGACAAAAAACGGAGATTTCCGTTTGAGAGGATATAATCAGACTAATGACCGCTATTTTACTAAATCTACCCTGACCACTCAAGGAGTAGGTCTCATGTATAAAAAAGATTTCAATACTTGGGACGAACTGTTCCGCTGGTTCTTATGGAAAAGAAGGAAAGGTTCGTTACAAAAACGAAGCGATGACTAATCAACCTATAAAGTTTATTTCATATCTTTGCGAAGTAAATTTAAAAATATGAATATGTCCTATTTACCTGCCGAATGGCATAAACAAAGTTTGATTCAACTAACGTGGCCCCATAAAGACACAGACTGGGCATGCATGTTGGAAGAAGTGAATACCTGTTTTCTTAAGATAGCTTATGAGGTTTTGAAACGTCAGAATTTGTTGATTGTGGCTCCAGACCCCGATTCCATAAGAAATAGTATAGATAATTATGGAGCTGATATCCAAAAACTCATCACATCAAAAATCAACACAAACGATACTTGGGCACGCGATCATGCTTTTATCACCTTGTTGAAAGAAGACGCTACTCCCCTACTACTGGATTTCTGTTTTAATGGTTGGGGAATGAAGTTTGCCGCAAATTATGATAACCAGATTAATAACGAACTATATTTTCACCATCCTGTTCTGAAAGGTGAATATGTTTTCTGCCGGAATTTTATTTTAGAAGGAGGTTCCATAGAAAGTGATGGGAAAGGAAGCCTGCTGACTACAGAGCAATGCTTGCTGGCTAAAAACAGAAATGAAATGAACCGACAGGAAGTGGAGGATTTTCTAAAAGAAACATTCAACTTAAAACAGGTCCTATGGTTGAAACATGGTTATCTGGCAGGTGATGATACAGACAGCCATGTGGACACATTGGCACGTTTCTGTCCGGATGATACCATTGTGTATGTAAAGTGCACCAATGAAAAAGATGAACACTATAAGGAACTGGCAATGATGGAAGAAGAACTAAAAGCGTTCCGTACTTTGAACGGCAGGCCATACCGCCTGCTTCCGCTGCCTATGGCGAGTGCTGTTTATGATGAGGAACATCATCGCTTGCCGGCAACTTATGCCAATTTCCTGATAATGAATGAAGCTGTACTCTATCCTACTTATGCTGATTTTGTAAATGATATGCGCGCTAAAGAAGTATTGGCGGAAGCATTTCCCGGAAGAGAAATAGTAGGTATTGACTGCACTGCTTTGATAAAGCAACATGGCTCGTTGCATTGCGTCACCATGCAATATCCCGAAGGTGTATATTAATAAATATATGTATGAAAAGAACGATTAAAATAGGAATTATCCAACAGACATGCACAAATGATATCCGTCATAATTTGAGCAAACTGCATCGCAATATAGAACAGGTGGCGGCGGCAGGTGCACAGCTGGTTGTATTGCAAGAGTTGCACAACACCTCTTACTTCTGTCAGACAGAAGATACGGATATGTTTGATTTGGCAGAACCGGTTCCCGGTCCTTCTACCGGTTTCTACAGTGAGTTGGCTGCCGGATACGGCATTGTACTGGTTACTTCGTTATTCGAGAAGCGTGCTCCGGGACTGTATCACAATACAGCCGTCGTTTTTGACAAAGATGGCAGTATAGCAGGAAAATACCGCAAAATGCATATTCCCGATGATCCCGCTTATTATGAGAAATTTTATTTTACTCCCGGTGACCTAGGATTTGAACCCATTCAGACGTCACTGGGAAAACTAGGTGTACAAGTCTGCTGGGACCAATGGTATCCCGAAGGTGCACGGCTGATGGCACTGAAAGGTGCTGAAATTCTTATATATCCTACAGCTATAGGTTGGGAAAGCACAGACACTCAAGAAGAGAAAATCCGGCAACTAGATGCATGGGTAACTGTGCAGCGTGGCCATGCCGTGGCAAACGGTCTGCCGGTTATCGCCGTGAACCGCGTAGGACATGAGCCCGATCCTTCCGGTCAGACAAATGGTATCCAATTTTGGGGTAATAGCTTCGTGGCAGGTCCTCAAGGAGAAATACTGGTACAAGCCAGCAATATGGATGAAGAAAATATGGTAGTGGAACTGGATATGACCCGTAGCGAGAATGTTCGTCGCTGGTGGCCTTTTCTCCGTGACCGGCGTATTGATAAGTTTGAAAATCTAACCCGACGCTTTATAGATTAAATACAAACGTTATCGTTATATAAATTCACATATTCGTTAAACAATTCATGGTTAAAGCTGTTTTAGTTATCAGAATATTCAAAAGATATTATTGATTTACTAAACAGCTTAATTATGAAAAAAGTATTATTTTTAGCCGCATTGTTACTCGTTTGCTTCAGCGGAGTAACAAATGCACAAACCAGAAAACAAAGAGAAGACGCTAAACGTGAAGCATGGAAGAAAGAACGTCAGGAAAAGAAAGCCTTGGAAGCTCAGCAGGACTCTGTATCCTACGTCCAAGCAATTAATGCTTTAAAAAACGGTTCTTTTGTATTAGAAGCTGATAACGTTGTATTCCGTAATGGAATAATGCGTTTTGTTTCCTCTAACACGAATTATGTGGAAGTAAACGATGGGCAAGGTATTATTCAGACCGCCTTTACTAATTTTGTGTATAACTGGAGCCCGAACGGCTTGGGAGGTGTCACGGTTCAGGGAAATGTGAACGGAATAAGTATGCGCCAGGATAAAGACGGTAATGTGTACTATAATTATGGAATTAATGGTATTGCCGTTTCGGCCACCGTTTCCATTGTACTGACTGGCGGAACCAATCAGGCTAGTGTTACTATAAATCCAAATTTCTCGGGCAACACGCTGACAATGAACGGGTATCTGGTTCCTTATAACGAAAGTAGTGTATTCCAAGGAACAACATGGTAATTCATTAAGAAGATATGATAAAAAGGAATGGGCATTTTCATCACCCATTCCTTTTTATTTATTATTACAGCATTGGAAATGTTTCTTGTCTGTTCATAACATTAACCGAGGTTGTGATTCCAATTCCAATAAAAACTTTTTAGCGGACAGTCCGCCTCCATATCCCGTCAGCGAGTGGTCACTACCGATCACACGATGGCAAGGTGCAAAGATTGATATGGAATTTGCACCATTAGCATTGGCTACCGCACGAACTGCTTGGGGCCTCCCGATATGCTTGGCCATTTCACCGTAAGAAATTGTTTTGCCGAACGGTATCTTTAGCAGTTCATTCCATACTGTTTTCTGAAAATCCGTGCCCACAAAAAGAAGCGGCACATTAAATTCTTTGCGTTGTCCTGCAAAATACTCGTTGAGTTGCTCTATTGCTTCTTCGATTATTTCTGACGTACTTATTTCAAATTCGGCACACAATATCCGCTTCAACCGTTGGTTCACACGATCGCAGTGTTTTTCCACCTGCCAGTCACACAGGCAGAGTTTTTCGCCAAACGAACCGAGTAGCAACACTCCGCAGGGTGATTTATAACGCTTTATCTTGATCGTATTTTTCTCTTTCATACGCTTGATTTTTATATGCTTCCTTCATTTGTTTGTAATCTGTTTCAGCTTATCGGACTACTTTAAATCAAAAAGATAAAGCGTAACGAATTAGCTGAAACAGTATTCGCTACGCTATGTTCGGATCCCCCGTTATCGGTCTTTTATACAAGACTCTATAAAAGCAGACAAAACTTACTTTTCCTCTTTTATATCAACGACCAGATTCAACTCATCCAATTGTGATTGATCCAAAGCAGCGGGAGCATCCAACATCACATCGCGCCCACTATTGTTTTTAGGGAATGCTATGCAGTCACGAATACTATCAAGTCCTGCAAACAAAGAAACCCAGCGATCAAGGCCATATGCCAAACCACCATGAGGAGGTGCTCCGTATTTGAATGCATTCATCAGGAAGCCGAATTGTTCCTGTGCTCTTTCCGGAGTAAAACCCAAAATCTCAAACATCTTGGCCTGTAATTGTGAATCATGGATACGAATTGAACCGCCTCCTACTTCCACACCATTTACTACCATATCGTAAGCATCGGCACGAACAGCAGCCGGATCTGTATCCAACAAAGGAATATCTTCTTCTTTCGGATGAGTGAACGGATGGTGCATGGCCATCAGACGGCCTTCTTCTTCACTCCACTCAAACATCGGGAAATCAACTACCCACAGACAAGCAAATTCATTCTTGTCACGTAGTCCCAGCTGACGTCCCACTTCCAGACGAAGTTCGCATAACTGCTTGCGAGTCTTCATGGCATCAGGACCGCTCAGAATCAGGATCAAGTCACCCGGCTTGGCACCGAACGCTTCCTTCATCTGCTGAAGGACTTCCTGTGAATAGAATTTGTCTACACTGGATTTTACATTGCCATCAGCTTCCACACGGGCGTAAACCATACCTTTCGCACCGATCTGAGGTCTCTTGACAAATTCGGTTAATTGGTCTAACTGTTTACGGGTATAACTTGCAGCCCCTTCCGCACAGATACCACCAATATATGCTGCATCATCAAAAACAGAGAAACCATGACCTTTCATGATATCCATCAACTCCACAAACTTCATGCCGAAACGCAAATCTGGTTTGTCACTACCATAATATTTCATGGCATCTGCCCATGTCATACGCAGAAACGGTTCGCTCAGTTCGACTCCACGTAACTCCTTGAACAAATGTTTTGCCATTCCTTCGAAAGTGGAAATAATATCTTCTTGTTCAACAAAGCTCATCTCACAGTCTATCTGAGTAAACTCAGGCTGACGATCTGCACGAAGATCTTCATCACGGAAACACTTTACAATCTGGAAGTAACGATCAAAGCCGGAAACCATCAGCAATTGCTTCAGTGTTTGCGGAGACTGCGGTAGTGCATAAAACTGTCCCGGGTTCATACGTGAAGGAACAACAAAATCACGAGCTCCTTCAGGAGTAGAACCTACCAACATAGGAGTTTCCACTTCCAGAAACCCTTTGCTGTCCAAATATCGACGCACCTCCATTGTCATTCTATGACGGAGTTCCAAATTTTTACGCACACAATTACGGCGTAAATCCAAATAACGGAATTTCATACGGATATCATCACCTCCGTCACTATTATCTTCTATCGTGAAAGGAGGAGTTACCGCTGAATTAAGTACATTCAATTCCGATACGATGATTTCAATTTCACCTGTGGGAATATTCATATTCTTATTTGAACGTTCGTTCACTTCACCGGTTATTTGAATAACAAATTCACGCCCCAAGTGATTGGCACGTTCACAAAGTTCGGCATTCACCGCTTCGTTGAATACCAATTGGGTAATACCGTAACGGTCACGAAGATCGACAAACGTCATCCCTCCCATTTTACGTGCACGCTGTACCCAACCTGCCAACGTTACACTTTTGCCTGCATCGGAAAGTCTGAGCTCTCCGCAAGTATGACTTCTGAACATATATTCTTTAATATTTAATCAAATGTTTGGCAAAGGTACGATATGTTTTTCATTGTACAAAACCGCCTACAAGAAAAAAAGTCCCGTAGCTGCATACCAACGGAACTTTTTTAATCCATACGGATGTATGGATCTCAACTCTTAAACATTTCAATGACATCTCTTAATTCTCCCGGGAATAGTTTGCCTGTTTTTTCCCACAATACCTTGTCCTTACGTTGGAGGACAAAGCTGGGGGCTATTTCTATTTCATAAGTATCGGCTACCTTCCGATTGACTTCTATATTGACTCTCACAATGTTAACCCGCTTTTCAAATTCATGTACCAACGGTTCAATCCATTCATAATGAGGAGACCAATCTGCATAGAACACCAGCAGCAACAATGAATCCGACCGTTTCGCCTCTTCAATTTGTTCAGTTATACCCATCACTGTATCCAACTTTAAATTACCCTCTACTCCCCAAACTGTTCACATCTGGATTCAACTCTTTTACCGCTGCTTTCACCTGTTTCTTGGTAGGCTTACCAGTATTGGACACTTGTTCAACAGGAAACCGCTGACCACTATTCGTCAGCTCATTCTTTTGTTCCATCTTTTTCTTTTTTTCTTTATCCATATCTTCTCATTTTTAAGGTTTATGCTAATAATGCAACAAAATAGATATAAAGATGGTTCACATAAAAAGTGAAAAAGGATGCCTGAGAATTATTCAGACATCCCTTTACTACTACATTTAAAACTACGTGAAATTGAGATTATTGTACTTTACGTTCGCAATAACGTTTGCATTGTGCACAAATATCATACCCCAGCATAGCTCCAAGAATAAAATCCTGCTCGGGTGACAGTTTGTTCAGTGGCTGAGTCACTAGGAAACGAATGGCATTAATGCATTCTTTTCTACCGAAAAACAGGTTTATCTTATCATTCCCCACAGGCTGGATTATGTAATTAATCTTTTGATTGGTCAGCCGTTTTACAGCAAAATCTTCATACTTCCTATTGGTAGTATAGAGTACCATCTGACGTACTCCTTTTTTAAATTCATAAATATGATTCAGAAATACTTTCAATTCTACCGGGTTAATGTCTGAAGCTATCATAAGGCAATTGTCAAAATTACAAGTTCTTCTTTATTTCTTCAATCCAATTGTTTATACGTTCTTCGGTCTTGCCACTTTCGTTCACGTCATCAAGAGCCAAACCTACAAATTTTCCATCGATTACCGCTATCGAAGATGAATACGAATACTCATCGGCAGGAACTGCTCCTACAAAAGTGCAACCGGAATTCTTTAACTGGTCATATATAACTCCCATACCGTCACAAAATGTATCACAATAGGACTCTGAATCTCCACAACCAAAGAGAGCAACGATTTTACCATTCAGATCTGCAGTCTTCACCGTTTTAATAGCATCATACCAATCGTCTTGCAATTCACCGTCCCCCCAAGTAGAAGTCCCTAATAATAAGATATCATAGCCTCCCACTTTTTCTGTGGTAATTTTGCTTGCATCAATTACATCAACTGATGCCACACCTAATTTTTCAGCTATTGTCTGTGCGATGCTTTCACAAGTTCCAGTAGAGGAACCATAAATTATACCCATTTTTTTCATACAGCAAATCATTTAATTTGTTTGCTGCAAAGTAAAAGGTTTGAAAGAGATTCTGAAATACCTAGAAATAGTGATTTTAATAAAGTTCAAGAGACAGACAGTGTATAGAACTGATCTGCTTCTTGATATGTTTTTAGAACTGGTATGCAGTTCCGAAATTAATAATTCCTTGGTCAAAATCATCAATCAATTGGTATCCGAATTCAACATTCATAGTCCAGTTACGTCCCAAAGCGAGTTCCTCCCCGACTCCGAGACTAACCCCGATACGGAATTCACTATGGTTACCCCCATATTAACATGAACATGTTCTCCATCCCAGTCAACATCCAGATCATGCATATCAAATATCCAATTGGACATGGTCAGACCGAACAGCGGATAAAGTTTAACACTTTGAGCTACCCAACGTTTCTATCTTCCGTTTTTCAAGAACTTTGGCTATCAATACACTATCTGCTTAATGATAAAACGACCGATTAAATATATCAGAATAGCGACAAATATATCCTTACCTACATCCATCCCAAAATCTACCATTTTTTCCAGTACCTGCTCAATTTCACTACCTGAGGCTGCATTCAATAATAACAAATTTATATTCCTGTTCGTTTAACAAATAAAAATTAATCAGCTTGTCACTGCCATATTGTAAATGTGCCAGCCCATCTTGATAGTATAGTTTTGCAATGTTTCAATAAATAAATCATCCGATATGTTTTTACATTTCCTAATAGTAGGAAATGTAAAGTTGCAAAGATATCATATATAATTGATAAAACTAAACTTGTCACTTAAAAGAGGGACCTAAGGCCTGTATTAAATATACGATTCCAAGACAATATAAATATACAATATTTAATTTTAATCATTCAGTAAAATTGTCGAAACATTGATGAAAGACCTTATACCAAGTGAAAAAAGGTACGGCATGAGATAAAACTAATCAAAAATATTCAGTAAGCAACGTAAAATCAGCCAACAAACTCACACTTAAAGTCCCATATTAGTTTACTTTTTTGTTTTTAGGCGTTTTTTGTAAACAAAATTTAAAAGCAAGAAAGAGAGAAATATCCTAACAAGAATATAGCTAAAGTACAAAACTTTCAGAGATTCACTCTACCTTTTTGGGGGGACAGAATTCGACATTTTTGAAGAAATATCGCAAGAATTCTAATGAGAGTAAACTTGGAAAATTTCATTCCGTTGACGAAGTAACTCACTTCCATTAAAAACATTACTTACATGCTGTACCACAGAAAGACAACCGATATATCATAATATCTTCTGATTTTTCTTCTAAATTTTACTTCATATCTTTCATACGGTTAATTCACTATATAATAACGAGATAGTAAACTGCTATAAGGGAAAACAATATTTTCCAAGTAAACATTTACAATATTTTTTTAAGATATTTGTAGACTCTGATAAAATCAATACCTTTGCATTTTCAATTTATGCATAAACAATGTCGAAATGCAAATTGAAATATTGCAGATAACAAAAAAATGACAAAGAAATATGAGACTTATAAAAGTGACAGGTGGGTTGGGAAATCAAATGTTTATTTATGCTTTTTATTTGCGGATGAAAAAGTACTATCCAAAGGTGCGCATAGACCTTTCGGACATGATGCATTATAAAGTGCACTACGGATATGAAATGCATCGTGTATTCAAGCTGCCCCATACAGAATTTTGTATAAACCAGCCTCTGAAAAAAATTATCGAATTTCTTTTCTTCAAAAAAATATATGAACGGAAACAAGCCCCCAATAGTTTAAGGGCTTTTGAAAAGAAATACTTTTGGCCTTTACTTTATTTTAAAGGGTTTTATCAGTCGGAACGTTTCTTTGCAGATATAAAGGATGAGGTCAGGGAAGCTTTCACTTTTGACAGAAGCAAAGCCAACAGTAGAAGTCTTGATATGCTTGACATTTTGGATAAGGATGAAAACGCAGTTTCTCTACACATTCGTCGTGGAGATTATTTGCAACCCAAACATTGGGCTACTACTGGAAGTGTATGCCAGTTACCTTACTATCAAAACGCAATAGCGGAAATGAGCAAAAGGGTTACCTCTCCGTCCTACTATATTTTTTCGGATGACATTGTTTGGGTAAGAGAAAATCTTCCATTGCAAAATGCGGTATATATTGATTGGAATACAGGTGAAGACAGTTGGCAGGATATGATGCTTATGAGTCATTGCAAGCATCACATCATCTGCAACAGTACATTCAGCTGGTGGGGAGCATGGTTAAATCCTAGTATAGACAAAACGGTAATTGTGCCTAGCCGTTGGTTTCAGCATTCCGAAACCCCAGATATCTATCCTACGGGATGGATAAAAGTGCCAGTGGATTAATATATAGAGCTCATAAGTACGCGTTATCTGAAAAACGGATTTTATTCGGTCAAGAGTATTAAAACCGTGAATTCCAATCAAAACATCGCTTTGCTTCAGAATACAAAAATACAGTAATGTATGCAAAAAATTGAAAGCAGACGGATTGAGTTGTGTATTCACAACAGTATGACGGTTACAGGAGTAGTTTTGAGATCCAACTAATCCCAAATGTTGGGTATATATTGGGAACTAATAACAAGCAAGACACAAAGAAGTCAAAATTATTATTTATAGCTTATTTATTTATTTTCCGAGTTGTTAATCAATGAAATGAAGTCCTCTTTGGAAGCAGGAGGAAGTATAGATTCGATTTTGCCACACAAATAAATGATAATTAAAAGTCGTTTTTTTATTGATCAAATGGAACGGTTGAACTGGAAGCAGTATAAAAATCAGTAGCCCCAACAGCTTCCATAAAACGGAGCACCTGCAAGATGTAGGAAGTGTAGTGGAGCAGTGTTTTTCTGTGGTACAAAGCACGCTTTTGTACGAGTTATACATCCACATGTACAAAATTATAGATACGTAGTGAGCCTAAAGGATACTTGCATCCCCAAATCCTTTGTACTCATCAGATGGGCAATTTTGACATCTTTTGGAAGTTCCTTATCTATAATTTCGAGATAATCGTTTATTTCACCCACTACTTCATTGGCATTGGAACCTGCCGTTTGAAATATCATGCAAGTGGCTGCCGGATGCCCGTCTATCTGTCCGTTGATAACATAGTTTTGTGCACCCAGCTTAATGGTTGCCACATCTTTTAACCGGAGAACTTCTCCGTTGGGTAACGACCGGATAACCATGTTTCCAAACTCTTCGGGTTTTTCAAGCCGCCCTTTGTATTTCATTGTGTATTGGTGTACGTTTTTGGAATTTTCCTCCAACGAGCCGGTTGCGACCTCCAAACTCTGTTCTCCCAATAAAAAGGACTCCAATAACCGGAAAATCCCCGCCACCAATAAGGTGAAGCGGTGTATCCCACAAAATGGTAGGTACTGGTGTAATCCCAAGTCGGCCTTCTCCTTGCTTGCTGCACGACTGTAACCCCGTTCCTGCATGTTATGGTGACAGGTGTTCAAGATTTGTCAAGATATTGTAATATTTTATCTTGTCCGATAAACAGAATACTGTCTGCCAGATAATATGACCGGAACTGACTGAAATCCGTTTCCGGATCATAATCAGTCATTACGCGGTAGTCGGCATCCAGTTTATTCACTTCTTCATCTTTTTGGCAGGAGTATAGGGTTCCTGCCAGGAGCATGAATACCCCTATGTACAATTTAGCTGTCATACTTTTCTTGGTTAGTTTGTTTAATGATCAGAAAGTTGTTCCTTTAAATACGGAACTTTCCTTGAACGGAACCAGTTGCCCGTCCAATGTAACATTGAGAGAATTGAAATTGGGGATAATCGTTGCTGTGGCACGGTTGTCCGAAGGACTGAGTGTCACTGTAACTTGTGCCGATATACCATTTCCGGTGACATTCATGGAAAGGCGGGTGATGCCTTTCTTGTCTGTTTCCATTTTCAATCCGGTCGGAGTGCCTTCCACTGTGATACCACCCACGCCGTTGGGACCGCCGCCTGATTGGAACGGTGAGATTTGCACGGTCGCTCTCCCGTCATGCAAGGCAATGAAGTTGGTGGTAGAATTTACATATCCATGTTCACCATGCTTTAGTGTCAGTTCGTCACTTTCCAGTACAAACTCTTTCCTTTGCAAAGCATTTTCGGCCTTTATATGGACAATCGAATCCATCAAGTGTCGTTCCTGTCTGGCTATTAAACGTGCATTCTCAATGAAATCTTTCCATTGTTGCAATTCACTTTTCTTTCCTTTCTGGGCATTGGCCTGTATCGCTCCTGTTATAAAAAGAAGGAGCAAGATTTTTTTTAAACATTTTGCTACCATATATCATCAAATATTAAATTGTTTACGGTAGCAAAAGTCGTCATTTCGGACAATTAGCTCTTGTCTGTAAATGTCAAAGCCATTTGCCTTTAGAAGTCTATGACCATAGAATATTTCAGGGTCACTGATTCCTGAACTCTTTTGGGGTCATTCCCACATACTGGTGGAATACGCGGGAGAAGAATGAAGGGTTCGGGTAATTCAATTTTTCCGATATTTCGGTAATACTGATGGTCGTTGAACGTAATAACAGCTTGGCTTCACGCATAATAAACTCAATTACCCAAAAATGAAAAGTCTGTCCAGTGGATTTCTTCAGTACACGCATCAGATACTTATCCGATATATATAATTTATCGGCGTAAAATGAAACAGACCGTTCTTTCTTGTAATGCTGATGGAGTAGAAAGAAGAAATGATCTGTCAATTCGTCTTGTCGTGTATTTGATACCGACACATTTTTACCGGAATATAACCTGCTGATTTCAAGAATAAAGGAAAACAGCAATCCTTTGGTAATGGCAATGTACTCATTGCTTTCCTGATAACGTTCAGCTATCAGGTCATAGTATTTCTTCACCAGTTGCCTCTCTTTATCTTTTAACTGTAAGCAAGGATTTTTTCCTACATATTCTGAAATATCTGCCTTTAGTAATAAAGGAAAATCCGAGAGGAATTCAAACTCGAACCAAAGATATTCAAGTAGCAAATCTTCTGTATGAGATATTTGTCTGACCAGATGGTTTGGATACAGATATATCAATGTCCCGGTATATATTAAATGGTTCTTCCCGTCAATTTCAATCATGGCTCCACCTTGTAAGACTATAGCGAGAAAAATCTTATTTGAGGGAGTACGTTCCGCTTCCTTTTCCGGAAATAATACGGATAAATGTCCGGTGGAAGGACATATTCCAAACTTGTTTGTCATATCTTTATTAATTGGCATCGAATATAATACAAGTAAGTTCATACAAATATAAAAGGATTTTACGGATTATTGTTTATCTGCTTGCAAATATCACGAAATGGACAATAACAAATTTGTCTCTCAGCTTCAAAGCCGTTTACAGGAGAAAGTCAGACTAAAATAGATTTCTCTAATCAACATTTGGTTACTATCCGGACAATCCAGACATGGAAATGGACAAAAGGATGTGACAGAATGTTATGAACTTTGCAGCAGAAAATAAAAGTATAAATAAATTATGATGAAAGAAACTTTAAACTCAAAACTGTATATCCTGGTTGTTATCGGGATTGTTTCAGCTTTTGGTCCGTTTGTGACCGACTTTTACCTGCCAGCCCTTCCGGTGCTGGCCGGATATTTTGATACTACGGCATCGCTCATACAGCTTAGCCTGACTTTTAGTATGGTTGGACTGGCCGTCGGGCAGTTGGTTATCGGGCCGTTGAGTGACAAGTATGGACGTAAAAAAACATTAATGGCCTCCCTTGTCCTGTTTTGTATATCCACAATAGGTTGTTTATACGCTTCGGATATATATGTATTTATCTTCTTCCGATTGCTACAAGGATTGTCCGGAGCCGGTGGAGTAGTTATTTCCAAATCCATCGCCACGGATCTCTACGAAGGGAGAGAGCTTACTCGCTTTTTTTCTATGCTTAGCTCCGTGCAAGGCATTGCCCCGGTTTGTGCCCCCGTATTGGGGGGTGTTTTATTGGAAGTGACTGACTGGAAAGGTATTTTCTGGATATTGGTATTGATAGGCATATTATTGATTATGGCATTGGCCTTTTTTAAAGAGTCCTTGAATAACGAGCAACAACATTGCGGTGTGTTTGCCACATTTCGGAATTATATACCTGTGTTTCAAAATGCTCAGTTTATGCGCTATGTATTGGTACAGGCGTTCGCTATGGGGGTAATGTTTACATATATTGCTGCTTCTCCCTTTATCTTTCAGGAGCATTTTAACATGTCCCCGCTGGCGTACAGCCTGTGTTTCGGTGCCAATGCGATAGCCATAATGCTGGGCAGTCTGACGGTTTCATTATTCCATGACGCAACTGATGCATTGCGTGTAGGTTCTATAGGATTCGGGATAATGAGTTTGTTTGTAGCCGCAGCTTTATTTTTCTCCACTTCCGTGTGGCCGGTGGAAGTATCGCTGTTTGTTTTTATGCTCTTCCTGGGAGTAATATTGCCCAGTTCTACAACACTTGCCCTTGATTTGGAGAGAAAGAACTCCGGAAACGCCTCTGCATTGCTTGGATTTTTGATGTTCCTGTTCGGTGGAGTGCTTTCTCCCTTGACCGGATTGGGAAATATGCTCTATACAACCGGAATTATCATCGTTGCTTGTTGCATCGGTACATGGTTTTGCAATCATATTGCAACCTCGCATATCGCTTTAAAGGTAACCAAACAATAAAGGAGATTCACAAATGAAAAATAAAATGATTCCAGACTATCCTATTATGTATAAGATGAATTTCACCAACGGGCGGCTTATGAAATTCCAATTTGATGATTTTTTATTCTTATATGTCTATTCGGGAGAAGGAACAATATGTGTGTCAGGGATTAATCACCCGCTGAGCAAAGGATGCGGCTGGATATTGGCCCGTAACGAACATATTTCATTTCACACGGAGAGTTTCATGCAAGTAGTACATATCCGCATATCGGAAGAGGCTGTAACAGAATATCTGTTACGTGCTACGTCTCCGGCTATGACAGATGCAGAAAATGAAGTGGAAAATGAAGATATAAATGTAATGACAGTAACCAATCATGTACTCCTTCAGGGTCTGATATCAGGCATTGAAGCTGGTGTTGATAATAATTTCCGGGCTAACCAACCATTGACTTATCTCAAGATACAGGAGTGCATAAATGTCCTGACCTATCTCCGTCCGGGATTACATAATTGGTTTTCTCGTATGAACAGCTTGCAGAGAATTAATTTGAAAGATTTCATGGAGTGTCACTATCAGGATAACCTGCCATTGGAACAACTGGCGCAGGCTTCTGGACGTAGCTTATCTACATTCCGCAGAGACTTCTTAAAAGTGTTTGGTACGACACTCGGAAAATGGTTGTTGACAAAGCGACTGGAAGAAGCTTATGTACTCATTAAAGAAAAGAAAATCAAGCCGTCAGAATTTCTATTGGATTTAGGATTTGAAAGTTTCTCACATTTCTCCCATAGTTTTAAGGCGTATTTTGGCATACAACCCTCCATTCTGTTAAAAGAAAGTATTGTGAAATAGAAATGAAATTTAAATAAAATATAAGTATATGGTATTGACCGCATTGCCCTTTTCTCTTAAGTATTGTTCAAAATTACGAAAGAATGTATAGGTAAGATCCTTGAAGTCCAGCCCGGAGCAAAAATCATGCAGGACCGCCAGTGTCGAGTGCAGGTTGTCCTTGGTGGACTGCTTCTTGTCCGAATTGTCAATGGCTGATTTGGCGAAAATGGAGAAGCTGACATTCACGGCACTTTTCTTTTTGACGGCATCTTTCAGTAAAGAGAGTGTGGCAGGTATTCCGCGTTTCCAATACCCCAACTCTATGCCTTGCAGATACAGGATGTATTCATAGAGCATTGCGTTCAACTCATTTGACTGGGGATGGTTAATGACTTGTACCCCTTCACGGCTCCAGCACTCTGGTTTGAGGTACACGTTTGTCTTCAGGTAGATTTTTCTTTGGTTTAAATAGGCTTCAACCTGTACAAGGGTCGTGCCTTGCCTGTTTAGTGTGTTCTGGCGGTTATATACAAGACGGTATCTGATTTTATCCATTTTTCTGCAAAGGTGCTATTTAATGCACAAACGACAAAAAAATGGAGTGCAAATTACCGACTTTCTATAAGAACATTACATGATCAAACAATGTTGTGTGAAGAATAGTATATGGTTGTTACAGTATAAAGGACGCAAAGAATATCCGCGTCCTTTATATATTTAAATTAAATAGAAATCTCAATTCCGATCCCAAGTACCGTCAGACTTGATTTTTTCAACATTGGAAACAAGGGAATTGTAATTGGTTTCCATGGTTGGAATAACCGCAGTCCATGCATTTTTATCGGCAGGACCGTAGTTTCCTCCGGTTGTGGTGTTCTTCTCGGCAAAATAAGTGGCCCAGCTTCCGCCTTCTGCCCAGGTTTTGCGGACCATCGGGTCTCCCCAGCGTTTTAGGTCGAACCAGCTGTGGCCTTCGTTGCAGAGATCAAATTTACGGTATGCTTTAAGCTCCTCCCAAAGACTGTCACCACTTTTTGTGCAGGTATAATCCGCATTATAAGGCTTGACGGTCTGCTCAAGAAGTGCGCGTACGGCCTGTTCGTTACCTAAACGGTACTGTGCCTCCGCCTCGTTATACATCATTTCAGCGGCACGGAAAATAGGAATACATCCGTCTCCTGTCCCGGATTTTACAATGAACTTGGTGGAGAGATAATAGAAGATTGTCGTGGTGCTGTATATGCGTCCGGCGAACTCCTTCTTCACACGGTTGTAGAAATCACCTTTGGTCACCTTACCCGAGCCGCTGACTTTGGAAACATCGCCCACTTCTTCCGGAGTCGGAATGGCATAAATGGCGAGCCGCTTGTCTGCGGGATCAATCGGATCTACTATCTGTTTGCTTATACATGGTGGATAAGTGCGGGATGCAGAACCGAGACAGCTGGCGCTCATATAGTTATAGAATGAATAGTAATGAACAGGCTGTGTGTCATCCTCGAACACCTCCCATATCCATTCTTGATTGGCTGTGTTGAATCCTGCCTTATACTCATCGGGAGTCATGATGGAGTAGTTCCTGCGAGCTTCCTGTGAATGGGTGATGACCGTCTGCCAGTCATTACGTATAAGAGCTGCCCGTGAATAGACGGCATGGGCCACATCAAGGTTCGCCATCCACCTCTTGTCCACATCGACAGGCCGATCGTATCCGCATGATGTGAAAAGGCTGATGGCCTCATCAAGGTCATGGTAGATCAGTTCGAATGTCTCCGCCATAGTGGAGCATGGCATTTCGTCATTGTTTACTGTGGTACGCAGTACAAGACCGCGCTGCAAGCCGTCTGCATCTGTCCATCTTCGACTGTACAGCTGTGAGAGCATGGTGTAGGAGTAGGCACGGTAGACCAGCGCCTGTGCCTTTATATAGTCCCATTTACGTTGCTCCGCCACGTTGGCAAGCCCCGTCTTGCAGTTGTCTAGAATCTGGTTAGCATTTCTGATGAGTTTGTAATAGTAGTACCATGTTACATGGATGTTGCTGTTCGTACTGCTGGTAAAATAGTTGCCTTTCGCGAGATTCTGCCAGCCGGTGTAGCTGCCTTTCTGTATCACATCTCCAGGATATTCGCCCTGATACGCATAAACGGTACCTTCTCCGTTGTACCCCTGTGTGTCCAGGTACTGTGTGCTCATGATCCGACCCAGTCCGTTCACGGCGTATTGTGCGGCATCGGCATTCTCAAAAATCACCTCGTCTGAAACGCTTGATTCCGGACTGAGTTCAAGATACGAATCTGAACAGGCTGCTGTACAGAAAAGCAGAATTGCCATTGAAACTATATCATATATCTTTTTCATCTTTCCAAATGTTAAATGGTTGCATTAATACCGAATGTGAAGACACGGGCCGGAACCAGATAGTTGCTCTGGCCGCCACCTATTCCCATCATGGGGTTCATACCTTTACGGGCCGACCAGAGGTGTATGTTCTCGGCCGAGAATAAGAAACGGACAGTGGAAAGGTTGACCTTTGCTGTCCATCTTTTCGGAAGAGTGTAACTTATATTTAGATTCTTAAAGCAAAGATAGTTACGGCTGACCAACCAGCGGTCACTTCCAGCATTATTGTCGGTACTGGTCAGATTATTGATCTCGGGATTGGTGTTGGGATTGATACGTCCATTGCCGTCCACAGCCTTGTTTGCCGCATAATATCCGGCATAGTTCGCCTCTGATGTAGTCTGGCCTGCTGCAATAGCAGCATTGTAGGCGTCATCATAGGCATTCTTGTAAGTGGTTATCATGGCATTGGACCTGTCGTTGATCCGCCAGGCGTTGTTGTACAGGTCCACATGGTAATTTCCGGCACTTTGTCCGGGTGTCATCAGGCTGGAATAAGGGCTGTCGTATATCTTTCCACCAAGCGAATAGGTGAACATTGCAGATATGTTGATGTTCTTCCAGCGTATGTTTGCCGAGAAGGAACCGTATGTGGTAGGAAGCGCGCTGCCTGCCCATTTCTTTTGGGCATAGGTGGTCTTGAGCACATAATATTTCCCGTTGATCAGCCTGTAGTTCTCGGGAGCAAGCTCGGTGGCTCCCTGGACGGGATTGCCGTTGGCGTCCCACATCAGTTCTCCTTCATCGTTGAGTTTCTGCTTGCCACCAAGCTGTGACCCGTCAGGAAGTACAATATAATAATCATTAAGATTTGCCTCGTAAAGCGACTGTCCATCCATCTCGTCCACTCCTGCCCAATGGTATGTATAGTAGTCATATCGTGACTTGCCTTCGGAGATGAGATAGCTGCCGGAAGTTATGCCGACAGGCAGGTCCTCCCTTTGTCCAAGCTTTCCTGATGGATCAATGGGATATACGGTTTTCTTTTTATTCTGTTCGGGAAGTTTGACGATCTTGTTCTTGGTGGTGGTAAGGTTTGCGGATACGCTGACAGTCCAATCCTTGCTCTTCACGATATCGAAATCAGCGGAGATCTCCCAGCCGCGGTTGGAGATTGTACCTATGTTCCTGTCTGTGGTTGATGTGGAGGAACCTGTGCTGGTACCTCCTGCTGAACTGGGGGCATATACGCTGAAAATAAGGTCCTTATTCCTTTTGTCAAAATATTCAACGGAGAGATTCAGTCGGTTGAACAGACGTCCTTCAACAGCTGCGCCCCATGATTCTCCGGTTTCCCAATGCAGGTCTCTTGCCGGATTCTGACTTACAACGTATGCCGGCTTGGAATTCTGGGTCCATGATCCGTAAAGGCCATAATATGCGTAGTAACCGGAGCCGGAATCATTACCTACCTGTCCCCAGCTTGCCCGCAACTTGCCCTGATTGAGCCATCTATATTTTTTCATAAACTCCTCGTTGCTGAAGACCCAGTTGGCACCCAGCGAACCGAAGTTTCCCCACCGTGATTCCTTTGCGAAACGGCTGGAACCGTCACGGCGGAATGAGGCTTCGATATTGTACCGGTTGTCATATCCATACTGTACGCGCGCCAGATAGGATTCAGTGCGGTAGCGGGTTTTGTATCCCGAGATACTTGCCATTTCAGAGAAGTTGGAAAGCGCATACCTGTTTGGAAAAGCCTCGTTGGTCTTGCTTGTATAGGTATAGTCATAACGATAGCTGTAGTTCTCGTGCCCAAGAAGGACTTCGATGTTATGTCTGTCATTATAGGTCATGTTCCAGCGCAGCTGCTCCTGTAGAGTCCAGTTCTTGTAGGTATAGAGGGTTTTGGCAAGAGCCCCGTTGCGACCCGAGATGGAACCGTCCTCGGAAACAGTACCACGTGCATCACCGATGACCGCATTCTCGTATTTGTAATAATCGCTGTTACGTGTGTTCACATTTGCTTTAAGGGTTGCGGTAAAGCCGTAGGGCAGCACGAGATCAAGATAACCTATCCCGTTGAGTGTATTGCGTATTGTCCGACTATCATTCAATTCCGACTCCCATATCACGTGGCGGTCACGGTTCTGATTGCGGGTTATGACCTCCTGAGGGTTTCCGTTCTGGTCGTAGATGATATAGCTTCCGCCGTCCCATTGCGGGTTTCCGGCACCGTCAAGCACATAATCCCCCTTATTCACCTGTATGGGGGTTCCGGCATTGTCATATACCGTTCCAGTTTCCGTATAGTGCGAGTGTACCGGGTAAATGGGAGCCATATAGCGGCAGAAATAGAAAGGATTGCTGTATGATGACGAGCCGTCCCCGACACCGTTTGACGTGTTCTGGAACTTCTGATGTGAGGCGTTGATGCTCATGCCGGCCCGTAACCATTTCACAGGTTTGATGTTGACAGCCATGCGTCCTGTCAGACGGTCAAACCCGGAATCTTTCATATATCCGTTCTCATCAAGATAGGAGAGTGAGAAGTAATAGTCGCTCTTGCTTGTAGCACCCGATCCCGAGAACTGGTATTCCGAACGATATCCTTTGCGTGTGGCCTGGTCAAACCAGTCCAAATCGCCGGCATACCCGTCAATGATAGAGGCGTCGGCAGCCATTTTCCCATCAAGGGTGAAAAGCTGGTCGTCTGGTTTGTTGAAGATGTTGACATAAAGTCTGTCGGGAATAAGTGTGCTGTTCACGGCATTTAAAATTGCCTGTTTGTCCGTACGGTCACCTCCGCCGTGTACGAATGCGTTGGCTGCGTTCTGGTATTCAACCTCCATGAACTGGAAGGGATTGGTACGCTCATATTCCGGCAGGGCACGTTCGTACCAGCCCTGGTTGGTCTTGAAATTGAACTGGATACGTTCACTCTTTGACTTTTTGGTTGTGATCAGAATCACTCCGTTTGAAGCCCGGTTGCCATAGAGTGCGGCCGAAGCGGCATCCTTCAGAATGGACATTGTTTCAATATCCTCCATATTAAGGTCAGAGATGTTTCCTCCGTACGGAACGCCGTCTATCACATAGAGGGGAGAGGTACTACCATTTACTGTGCCGATACCTCGGATAAGCACTGTGGGGTCACTTCCAGGCGAGCCGTAGTTGCCTGTGACCGTAATACCCGGTGTGGAGCCTTCAAGGGCTGAAGTGACGGATGTCACAGGACGTTTCAGGAGTTCCTCATTTCTGACCAGGGTGATGGCACCGGTAATCGAAGACTTTTTTTGCGTGCCGTAAGCGACAACAACAACTTCGTCAAGTGCCTGGCTCTCTGCCGTAAGCTCGATTGTCATTTCTCCGGGAGTGATAGCAACTTCGCGAGTTGTCATACCGACAAAAGAAACAGTGATTGTTTTGACATTGTCGGGGATTTCCAAGGAAAAATGACCTTCAATGTCAGTGATTGTCCCCTGTTTTGTACTTTTGACAAAAATGGACGCTCCCACGATGGGTTCCTTGTCAGACGAGTCTATAACCCGCCCCTTTACAATTTTTGCCATTACCGTTCCTGTCATAAGGAACAGGCATGCCAACAAGAACAACAAATGTTTTTTCATGGTCGTTTAATTTTTGAATATTTAAAACGGTTTGTTTTTGCTTCTCAAAGCTAAGCAAATTTATATAATAAAAAACATTTTGCTTAAAAAAATTAATTTGGGATAAAAATAATGTTCTGGAATGCTAATCCTTGGGTTGGAGCTATAGTTTTATAGACTAGATTGATTGTTAATGGATATTTTTGATAAGTCCAGCTTTGGTATACAAAGATTCAGAAGTAAAGACAAGCTCTGATTAGCCGGACTAGGGTTTGAGACAAAGGAGGTGAATTCTAAGTCTTCTTTATCATAATTTGAAATGAGTCCGTAATTTGCTAAGGCTATGCAAAATTTCTTATTGAATATCACCTTTTATTCATTTATGGTCATGGCATTGATGGTGCTCATGAGATAGACAACCGATTCCCGAATCTGTAAGTTTTCCGTTCAGATAGTCCGTTACAACATTCAAAATATTTCTGGAACATCCCCACAGATTCCCTTAAGATAAAATCCTTCAACTGTGTGCATGAATAGATACCAGAATTATCTATTTTGTCTAGTCTTTCCTGATTACTTATTGAGAAGATTACGCAATTTTGTATTTATCATTGCGGCATCCGAGCGTTTTACCACCTCTCCGTTCTTGAACTGGAAGAGATTATCTATGATAAACCGAATGATAATATAGCAAGTTTCCTGCTTATGGTAAACGGCCACTCTAATTTTATGTCTGCCATCCTTTAAAACTTTTGCTTTGAAAATTGTTAGTTTGAGAATTGCCATACTGATTAAAATTAAAGGATAAGTTTTGTATCCATTGATGAGCAAAAACTCCTTTTTTCAATCAATAAAATGAAGATTTTATAATAAAAAAAACTTTGAAAACAGCTTTAATATCACTGATTATCAAAGTCTTTTTCTTTTGTCGGGGTAGCGGGATTCGAACCCACGACCCCCTGCTCCCAAAGCAGGTGCGCTAACCGGACTGCGCTACACCCCGAATCTTTTTATTTTTTCAATTGCTCTGTTTCTCAAAAACGATGCAAAGGTACGACTTTTTTTTATATGTGCAAACGTTTGAAGTGATTTTTTTCCACTTTTTTTTCGTGCTATTATTTATTAAATTATAAATCAGCATATTAACTTCATTTTTTTTCATCCGCAACAAAGAAATTTCAGTGTAAAACAACTCCCCTTCCCTATTTCACTACTTGCCGAGATACTTCCACCATGTAAATTCATAATTTGTTTGCATAAACTGAGTCCGATACCACTACCTGTCGACTTCGTTGTGAAAAAAGGAACAAAGATTTTATCCAAAACTTCAGGAAGAATACCACTACCATTATCACAGACAGAAAGGAAAAATAGATGTTTGTCTAAATCACAATGTGTACTAATAATAACTTCGGGATAGGTTTGCTCTACACAAGCCTCACCTGCATTCTTTAGTAAATTGATTAATACTTGTTCTATCTGTGAACGATCTAGCATCAGAATCGTTTCTGGGTTTTCTACTTTATATATATATTGTATGTTTTTATTAGGGAATAGTTTTTTCATATCACTCAACAACTCACCTATATTTACTGGAGCCAGTATCGGGACAGACAGACGAGAAAGTTTACGATAGTTTTCCACAAAATTCAGTAATCCTTTACTTCTTCTATGAATAGTCTGCATCCCTTGCAACATGATATTGTAATCTTTCTCATTCATACCATTTTGCACAGCACGCTCACTTAATGTTTCACTTAATGAAATAATGGGTGCAATGGAGTTCATTATTTCATGAGTAAGTACACGAATCAGCTTTTGCCATGCTTCCATTTCATTTTCCTCCAATACAGCACGGATATTCTTTAAATTAACTAACCGGAGTTCCGTACCATGTTGAGCGGAATATTCGGATACCGTAACAGCCAATTCTTGTAGAGTATCTCCTTTATGTATTCGTACTGTTTTAATTTCTCCAGGCTGTAATGACAGGATAATAGTAGGAAATTCAGAATTTAACAGAGCCAATTCCCTGACTGAATGAATACAATAGCCGCACAAATCCTGCATGGCGGCCCGGTTCATCCAATGTATATTGCACAGACTATCTACTACCAGCAAACTGCTGTCAACAGTATTCAATAATGTTTCATAATATTGATATCGCTCTTCATTCTCGGACAACCGAGTACGGAATTCAGCAACAACATTATTTATTTCTTGTGCCAATCGTTGTTCTGTACGAGTTTTGTGCTGGGTAGAAAAACTCAAAGAGAAATCTGCATAACGAATACCTTCTATCATTCGTGATATCATACGGGTCGTTTTATATTGCCACTGACAGATATAGATGATAATACTTGCCATAATCATCAGCGAAAATAACAAGCAAAAATAGAGTGAATGTTGATAAAACAGATATGCAGCTATAGCTACTACCCCCATCAGTAACATACAAGCTATCATCCGTAAAGTTTGTAAACGATTCATAAACCTAATTTTTCAAGTTTCCGATAAAGAGCGTAACGGGTAATCCCCAAATATTCCGCTGCACGACTCAAGTTTCCTTCGCTGCGCTTCATAGCACGTTCTATGGCATTGCGTTCTAATTGTTCCAAGTTCAGTATCTCATCCGTATTCACCCTCTTCTCGGGTTGTGACTGCAACATGAAATTTGCAGGCTTTAACAATGGCGAGTCCGAAAGAATAATCGCCCGTTCTATGGCATGCTGTAATTCGCGTACATTACCCGGCCAATGGTAACGCATGAGTTTCTGCTTGGCTTCGCGGTTCAGTCCGTTTATCTCTTTCTTATATTTATGAGTATACCGTTGTAAGAAATAATCAGCCAATAAGAGCACATCCTCTCCCCTTTCCCGCAAGGGAGGAATGGCAATCTCGATCGTATTGATGCGATACAACAGATCTTGACGGAAATTGCCCTCCTCCACCAATTGTCGGATATTTACATTCGTTGCGCTTATCAACCGAACATCAATAGGAATTATATCCGTTGCTCCCAAACGTGAAATCTGCCGCTTTTCTATGGCTGTTAGCAATTTGGATTGCATAGGTAATGACAAATTCCCTATCTCATCCAAAAAAAGCGTTCCTCCTGATGCCACCTCCATACGTCCCGCTTTTGCTTTACGGGCATCTGTAAAAGCCCCTTTTTCATAGCCGAACAATTCACTTTCGAACAATGATTCTGGTATGCTCCCCAAGTCAATCGTTATAAAAGGACATTCACGACGAGGAGAAAAATAACGTAGAGAACGGGCCACCAAATCTTTACCGGTTCCATTTTCACCCAATATCAAAATATTAGCATCAGTATCCGATAATTTCCGAATAGTATCAAAAACCTCTCGCATAGGCGCTGAGTGCCCTATCATCTGAGGCATCTCTTCATCCTGCCCGCTCAATGCTACAACTTGTTCTTTCAGTTGCCTGACCTCTTTACGAGAATCACGAAGTTTGATAGCCGACGAAAGCGTAGCAAGTAGTTTTTCTTTTTCCCAAGGTTTGGGAATAAAGTCAATAGCTCCAGCTTTAATAGCCCGTACAGCTTTATCTGTATCTGCATAAGCAGTCATAAACAAGACAATAGCCTGCGGGTCTAATTTTAATATCTGTTCTAGACAATTGAACCCTTCCTGCCCGCTGATAGCATCCCGGCGGAAATTCATATCAAGCAGAATAACATCAGGTTGAAAAGTAGTCATAAAATGCTCAATACGAGTCGGTTGAGTAGTAACTTTTATTTTTTCTACGTAGGGTTCCAATAAAAGGTTTAGTGCAAAAAGCACGTCCTCATTATCATCTATAATCAATATTTTTCCTTTTGTATTCATTATTTTATCCTCATATACATTATTATACGAATAAAAGATTTTCTATCCGCTATTTTGCAAAGATATTGTTTTTTTTAGTGTGTTGTCTGTGCGAATACGCACTATTTTTGTGCGTATCCGCACAGAGACGTTTTTATTTTTTAGCCCACAAAATTCTGGTAAACAAAGAGATAAGATAATGGCACACTATTTGATTAGTCTATAATACTAATATATTAAGTTATGAAAAAAAAATCAATAATAGTTATCAGTTTATGCCTTGTAGCAAGCATAGTAATTCTATCCAGCAATAAGATCTATATGCTTTATATAGGTGACTGCCGTCAATTGTGGGAAGAAGCACAAACCCACTATGTCAATCGACAATATGAAAAAGCACGCAAGTTATTAGAAAAGATAGCTCGCATTGATACGGCCCATCATGCCCAATATCTGACAGGCGACATGTATTTAAAAGGCTTAGGAGGTGAAATTGATTATGATAAAGCTTTGAAACTTTTTCATCAATCGGCAACGGGCGGAAACACTTATGCTGAAAACAATATAGGTTTTATGTACACATATGGTTTGGGAGTCACTAAGGATTACAGCCAAGCATTCAAATGGTTGAACAAAGCTGCCACTCAAGGAAATCCAGAAGCTCAAATTGGTATGGGGAGCCTTTATAAAAATGGTTGGGGAGTACGTAAAGATTGTTACATTGCTATGACTTGGTACCTACGTTCTGTGGCTCATGGTAATACGGACGCCATGAACAATATCGGTTATTTATATAAAAACGGACTTGGGGTTCCCAAAGACTTTGAAGAAGCTTATTTTTGGTTTAAAAAAGCAGCAGATAAGAATAATCCGATAGCTCAATATAATATAGGAAATATGTATTGTTATGGCGAGGGAATGGAAAAAGATTTTGCTAAAGGAGCCAAGTGGCTGACTAAAGCTGCTTTACAGGGGAATGCTCCTGCACAATATAACCTGGGTCGCATGTATCAGTGGGGTAAAGGCGTAGAGAAAGACTTACAACAAGCCCGGTTCTGGTTCCAAAAAGCTATAGACAACGGTCATGAAAAAGCAAAGGAAGCATTAACCAAAATAAAAAGCGACTTATCCGAAAAAGACACTGAAGACTCGTTCCTGTTTCCCTAACTATAAGACAAAAATACTAATAGGTATAAAGACATAAAAAAACGAACATGAAACTATATTGTATTATAGCACTTTCCCTTCTGCTTCGCCCGGAAACAGCCGCAGCACAACAAGAAGAATTAATGACACTGAGTTTGCAACAAGCTATTGAAATAGCACAAGAAAACTCACCGGAAGCACAAGCTGCCCGTCATACCTATCGGGCAGCTTATTGGAACTACCGTTTTTTCCGGGCGAATTATCTTCCCTCCGTCACATTAACTTCATCTCCTACCCTGAATCGGGAGATAAACAAAATTACCCAACCGGATGGAACAAACCAATTTATCCAGCAAGACCAGTTAAGCACAGACCTCAGCCTTAAAATAAATCAAAATATATGGTTCACCGGTGGCAGCTTGTTTGTAAAAAGTACCACCCAACGCATTGATGAATTTGAAGATAATCATACAGCGTATAACACCCAACCCGTAGTAATAGGTTACGAACAGCAACTTTTTGGATATAACTCTTTAAAATGGGATCGTCGTATCGAACCCCTTCGCTACCGGGAAGCCCGTAAAGCATATGCAGAAGCATTGGAACTTGTAGCCTCAGAAACCAGCACTCTTTTCTTCAACTTGGCTACTGCACAAACCAATCTTGACATAGCTACCTACAACTATGCTTCTGCTGATACTTTATACAGATATGCCGAAGGAAGATATAATATAGGAACAATAACTGAAAACGAAATGCTACAGCTGGAAATAAACAAACTGACAGAAGAAACCAATATGATGAATGCCCGTATCGAAGTAGAGGACCAAATGCAAACACTCCGTTCCTTCCTTGGCATTAATCGGGAAATAAATTTACGAGTTGTTCCGGAAGACAGTATTCCTCAATTTGAAATCTCTTTACAAAAAGCATTACAACTGGCATTCAAAAACAGTCCCGACCCTGACACTTATAAACGCAAACAATTGGAAAGCCGCAGCGCATTAGCTTCTGCAAAAGCCAATGCGGGTTTGAAAGCTGACCTGTATGTACAATTCGGGCTTTCTCAAACCGGAAATAAATTTGCAGATTCTTACCGAAACCCCATGAATCAACAATATGCCAGTATTGGTATTTCTTTACCTATCCTAGATTGGGGTCGTGGAAAAGGACGCGTCCGTGTAGCTCGTTCCAATGTAGACTTAGTAGATACACAAGCTGAACAGGGAATGAAAGATTTTGAATTGAATGTATGTAAAATGGTCCGTCAGTTCAATCTTCAAGCATACCGTGTAGCAGTAGCCGCCAAGACGGACAAGACGGCCGACCGACGCCATGATGTAGCACGTCGGCTTTATATCTTGGGAAAATCGACAATCCTGGACCTCAATGCCGCCATTACAGAAAAAGATACCGCACGGAGAAATTATATAACAGCTTTGAAAACTTATTGGAGTCTGTATTATGGTCTTAGAAGTATGACGGGATATGATTTCCTCAGAAAAGCAGAGATTTCATGTACTATACCTAAACCTTAACTACACGACAGGTATAAATGACCTTTGTATTATCGCCATGCATTAAAAAAGAAATAAAAAAATTATATCAAAAAACATAAACTAATGGATATAAAAATTGAAAAGAAACCGTGGTACATCCGCTATCGCTACTATATGATAGCTGCACTGGCCTTTATTATCTTCCTTATCTATGTGATAAGCCTTTCATTAGGTCCTCGCAAACTGCGTATCGAAACAGACAACATTCAGATAGCCGAAGTAAAAGACGACAAATTTATGGAGTATGTAGATGTGGAAGGACTGGTGCAACCCATTCTTACCATCAAAGTAAATACTCGTGAGGGCGGCAGTGTAGACCGCATTGTTGGAGAAGAAGGGAATATGATGAAACAAGGTGACACCTTGTTGATATTGACTAATCCGGATCTGATTCGTTCCATTGAAGACCAACGTGACGAGTGGGAAAAACAACGAATCACTTATAAAGAGAAAGAGATAGAAATGGAACAAAAGAGTCTGACACTGAAGCAACAAACATTACAGGCACAATATGAAATGGAACGACTGCGCAAAAGCTTCGGATTGGACAAAGAGGAATTCAAAATGGGAATTAAGAGCAAGGCTGAGCTTCAAGTATCTGAAGATGAATATAAGTATAAACTGAAAAATACGGCATTACAAATGGAAAGTCTGAAACATGATTCATCCGTAACTCTTATCCGCAAAGAACTATTGAGAAATGATCTGGAACGTGAAAGCAAAAAACTGAAACGTGCGGAAGAACGGTTGGAAGACTTGATAGTAAAAGCTCCGATTGGCGGCCAACTAAGTTTTGTGAAAGTTACTCCCGGTCAACAGGTTGCTTCGGGAGAAAGTATAGCTGAAATAAAAGTGCTGGATCAATATAAAATTCATGCTTCTTTAAGTGAATATTATATTGACCGCATCACAACAGGTCTTCCGGCTACCGTAAACTATCAAGGAAAACGCTACCCGCTGAAAATTACTAAAGTAGTTCCTGAGGTAAAAGACCGCATGTTTGATGTGGACTTGGTATTTACCGGAGAAATGCCCGAGAATGTCCGTGTAGGAAAGAGCTTCCGAGTACAAATAGAATTGGGCCAACCCGAACAAGCTATAGTTATCCCACGTGGAAACTTCTACCAGTCTACTGGAGGACAATGGATTTACAAAATAAACTCATCAAAAACAAAAGCTGTAAAAGTTCCATTGAACATAGGACGCCAAAACCCGCTTCAATATGAAATCACAGAAGGTTTACAGCCTGGAGAATTTGTAGTTATCACAGGATATGATACCTTTGGTGACGCGGAAGAATTAATATTAAAATAAAACATGCAAAATGAGAACTTTGAAATATGCCTGGCGCTTCTTAATGCGTTCTAAATCATATACTATCATTAATTTGCTGGGACTAGCATTCAGTCTGGCATGCAGCATCATCCTAATACGGTATATCCATAGGGAACTGACGGTGGATGCACATAGCGTAGATCCGGAACATATCATCATTCCGTTACGGGATATGGAAGGAAACATTCATCCGGGAAGTTTGCAACAAGATTGGACGGAAGCGGATTCTGTTTATATCCTTGACCATCAAATAGTGGAGCAATGCCGTCTCATGCTACAGCAACGAGACAATGTGGTATACGAGAACAGCAACTATGCAATGAATATAGCAGCTGTAGATTCCACTTTTTTTCACTTTTTCCACTATCCGATTGTGGCTGGAGAAGCTAGTTTAGAAGCTCCCAATGACGCCATTATCACCCAACACTATGCTCGTAATATATTTGGCAAAGAAAATCCGATAGGTAAAGTATTGGAATATTATGGTAAAAATATCACTATCAAGGGGGTGATCGGAGAATTGGACTGCAAATCATTACTTCAGTTCGATATACTAGTATCATACAGATTGATAGAACGCTGGCAACGTATGGATATATCACTGATGCGTATACTCCCCGGAGTAAATCTAGACAAAATAAACAAAATCAGCAATGTGTACAGAAAAGATAAAAGAGGAAACAGAATACGTTGGAAGTTTATTGCTTGGAAAGATTTATACTGGGAAAATTCCATCGGTCACGATGACGATTACGATTCCATTATGCAATTCGGGAACCGTACGCACCTGTATATTCTTTCAGGAGTAACCATATTGCTATTATTGGTGGGTATATTGAATTTCATCAATATTTATATGGTATTTATGATGAAACGTTCTAAAGAATATGGAGTAAAAAAAGTATTCGGCTTGCAGCGTCTGCCTTTGTTTTTACAAATATGGATGGAAAATCAGTTATTAGCCTTTGCCGCACTGCTAACCGCCTGGCTGTTGATAGAAGCAACCCAAGTACCAGTCAGCCGGTTGATGAATGAACAAATTAGCTATTCGGCATTCGACTGGAAATTGTCTTTGGGATTCATCATATTATTACCTTTAGTCACTTCTATTTATCCATACATCAGATACAATTATCTCCCTCCTATTGTATCTATTCGTTCAATAACATCAAACCGTCATGCTATCACTGTACGTATGACATTCCTTTTTTTCCAATACGTTATAACCATATTACTCCTTATCTTGTCATTTTACTTTGGCAAGCAACTGCATTTCCTGCTGAATACCTCTCCCGGATATCGGACAGAAAGAATTCTTAGAGCTGAGTTGTTACACGAGAACAAAAATTATCTGCGCTCTGAAACAGAAGAAAAGCGCAATGAGCGCTTTGCCCGCCAAGACCGTATCAAGCAACTATTAAACGAGTGTCCTCACATTGAAATGTGGATGAGTTCCCATTATTCTATATTAAGGGGAAGCTCTATCTGCATGTTGTTAAATGACCAAGATACCCGTCAACCCATGCTCACCCTATTTCCTTCCCCACAATTCTTCCAACTGTATGATTTGAAAGTACTGGAAGGAGAAATCCCCCAAAAATTTGAAGGTTGGAGTGACTATAAAATGGTACTAAACAAAGCAGCAATGAAAGCCATGGGCTATGCGCAACTAGAAGATGCTTTTGTACGCAGCGAATCTCCACTTTGGATTAGTGTCAGCGAAAAAGGAGAAATGGAAGAAGGTGGAACCAAACTTATGCCTGTAGTGGCTGTAATAGACGATTATTACCCAAGCCATCTCACTGAAGGAATAAAACCGATGGCATTTGTCGTGGGGCCCAGCAGTGGCAACAGCGATTTTTTGATTGCCGTCAACCCCGATAAAGAAAAAGAAGTCATAGAATATCTGAAGAAAACAGAGAAAGAAATATATAATACCGAAGACTTCACCTATACTTGGTTGACAGATGAAGTTCACAAACTTTATGCTCAGGACCGTCAAACAGCAAATATTTATTTCGTCTTTGCCTTGATAGCAATCATCATCTCCTGTTTGGGATTATTTGGATTATCCTTATTTGATATCCGACAACGTTATCGTGAAATTGCCATCCGCAAAGTAAATGGTGCAGGGATGAAAGACCTTTACCTGCTATTATTCCGCAAATATATCAAAGTAATAGGTTGTGCATTTGTATTGGCTGTTCCACTTGCCCATTACCTCATATATATGTATACACAGGATTTTGTGCTAAAAACACCTATAGGTATAGGGATTTATTTAGCAGTTCTAGCTATCATTTCCTTTATTTCATCAAGCACAGTAATTTGGCAAATACACAAAGCTGCTCAAATTGATCCCGCAAAAATTATAAGATCAGAATAAACACACATAAAATATGAAAACACTGAAATATTCCTGGCGCTTTTTAATGCGTTCTAAATCGTATACTATCATTAATTTGCTGGGACTGGCATGCAGTCTGGCATGCAGCATCATCTTGATGCGATATATCCATAGAGAACTGACAGTGGACACACATTGCATCGACAGGGAGCATGTGTATGCCATCTGTACCAATACAGAAGGCAACCGGGGACTAAGTGGACTGAAACAATATAACTATGATACCATTTCTATTGACAATCGTTTCGTAGAAGCTATGACCACCTATATTCCATTGGAAAAGGACTATGTCATTTCCGGTACCAACCGTATTCCGGCACGTTGCCTCGTTACCGACAGTGTCTTTTTTCAGTTATTTCATTATCCTATAGTGCAAGGAAAGCTATCTCTCACAACACCTCAGTCGGCATTATTAACGGAAAAATACGCCCGCAAGATTTTCGGTAATGAAAATCCTATAGGTAAAATACTACGTTATAGTAATGGCAAAGACATTACCATAGAAGGCATTGTAGGAGAACCTGAGTGCAAAACTACAATTAACTTTGATATCATCCTCTCTTCTAAATTATCCCAACATTGGGAAAGGATGAATACGGAGCTCTATCGTTTCCTACCCGGTACAGATATAAATGCCATAAATAAGACAGGTAGTGTTCCACGGTATATAAATGATCCTGAATATGACACTCGCACACATACTTTTTCTTTAATTTCTGTGAAGGATATTTACTGGGACGGTTCTTTAACTGACCGTGAACCTGCTATGTTTCTTTCGGGAAACCGTTCTCACTTAATCATTTTGTCGGGCGTATGCCTGTTATTGCTCCTCACCGGCATCTTGAATTTTATTAATCTTTATCTGGTGGCATTATTACGTCGCGGAAAAGAATATGGATTGAAGAAAGTATTTGGCGTATGCGGCAGAACATTGTTTGCCAATATATGGATTGAAAATACATTACTAGTTCTGAGCGCCTTATTAGTATCTTGGCTTATTATTGAAATAATGTCTGCCCCTACTGAATATTTGTTCGACACTCACTTTTCTTATACGGCTTTCGACGGATGGCTTTCGGCAAGTATTTTATTATTGTTACCAGTAATAACTTCTATTTATCCATACATTAAATACAATTACACCTCCCCCATTCTTTCCATTCGCTCTATCGGTGCCCAAAGTCATTCCAAACATTTTCGTATGTTCTTTCTAGGGGCACAGTATATTATAACTTTTTTGTTAGTGGTACTTTCACTTTATTTTAATCGACAACTTGGAATGTTATTAAGTACCGAGCCGGGCTTTCGTACTAAAAACATAATGAATGTAAATTTAGTATATGAATCGAAAGATTTTAGCAGCTATACTTATGAAAGTATGCAACAACGCCGCCAACGTGTCATGCAATTGGATAATGAACTTAATGCATGCCCCTTTATTGAATTGTACGAACCTAGCTATGAGAATATCCTTACTCCTACCTTTGGTACAAATTATTTGAACAATAAAGGAGAAAAGGTGTTTCTAAATATTCATTACGCCACTCCTGCATTTTTCAAATTATATGATATAAAAGTAATTGAAGGTGAGATACCCGATATAAATAAAGAAGACCGGCGCACTGTTTTTGTTGTAAACAAAGCCGCACTGAAAGCATTAAGCTATACTTCAATCAATGGCGTTGGAGTGATTGAAGAAAATCAAAAAAAGGCTAATGCTAACGCTTCTCTTCAACCTATTGTTGCAGTAGTAGAGGATTATTTTGAAGGACATTTGACATCTGGAATCAAGCCTACTATCTATCCTGTCGGAGCACGGTTCAGTGGTGATCTCTATCAGATAGCTTATACACCCGGCAAAAAGAAAGAAGTGATTGATTTCTTACGTAATTTGGAATATAAACTCTATGGAAGTGAAGACTTTGAATATACTTTTCTGGAAGATGATATCAAAGCAATGTATACACAAGACCGCCAAACAGCCACTATTTATTCTATTTTTGCAAGTATAGCTATTATTATTTCCAGTCTTGGTTTGTTAGGGATTTCTCTTTTTGACATTCGCCAACGATATCGGGAAATAGCGATTCGTAAAGTGAACGGTGCAAGTGCCAAAGACCTTTACCGACTGTTATTCCGCAAATATATAACCGTTTTAATTATAGCATTTGTCATAGCTATTCCTTTGGCTTGTTATCTGATAAATACCTATACTCAGGATTTTGCAGTAAGGGCACCTGTCAGTATAGACATTTTTATCATATCATTGCTGTTGGTAATAATCATATCACTGGGCACCTTAGCATACCAAATACAAAAGGCGGCACATATTAATCCGACGCAAATCATGAAAACAGAATAATTTTATAAAACAACGGAAATATGTTAAGGCATTATATAAAAATGGCAATGCGCCACTTATTAAAATATAAGATACAAAATCTGATATCTATCGTAGGGCTATCTGTCGGGATATTATGTTTTAGTATCTGTCTTTATTGTAGCCGGTTCATCAGCGAAGTAGATTCTTGCTTTTCCAATAAGGAACGCATAGCAGACATAAATTTATGTACAACACGGGGAGATTTGTATTCTGGTATTCCGGCAACAACGATTGAAGAATTGCGTAAACTTAGATTCGATGAGGTTCAAGATTTTACCTTTACCGTTTATCCCCGAGAGCGGAGTTACAACGTAGAGATAAAAGAAGGGAAAGAATTACCATACGATCATTTGATGACAATGGAAGTAGACTCTCTTTTTAGGAAAGTATTCACTCCCCAAATACTACAGGGATCATGGGAAGTAGCCTCCAACACCCCCAATGCCATTATACTGACCCGCTCTTTAGCAAAAAAGATTTTCGGTGAGTCAGAAAATCCCATAGGCAAACGTATGATATTGACACAACGTCTTTTTACAGCACCGGATACCACTCCTCGTACTGGAGGCATAACCTATACCATTCAGGCCGTGATAGAAGATATTCCCCTGAATACCAGCCTGAGTTTTCTTGAGAAACTGGATATGCTAACTTTGAATGACAGTGAAGGAACATTGCAATTCAACGGTCGTGATAATATGACCGGAGGTTTTGGTTTTGCTCTGCTACGTCCAGGTAAAACAGCCCGAAAATTAGAAGCCCGTTTTCGCTCCATAAATATGAAGCACTACATGTATGACGAAGAAACAGCTATAACCGCCTCACCCTTTGGAGAGAAATTTTGGGATAAGTCCATCGCTCCTTATTTTGCAGGAATAACCATGATAGTAGGCCTGCTGATCTTACTGACCGGACTTCTTAATTTCTTCCATTTTCTTATGGGAACTTTCTTGAATCGTAACCGTGAATACGGGATACGCAAAGTTATGGGCAGTGGAAACCAGCGACTTTTTTACCAACTCTTTGTCCAGTCTGTCATCATTGCATTCATCGCTTTCTTGTTTACGTTCTGCTTGATTGAAATAATCAGCCCCTATTTGAATTTCAATTTATTTAATTATGTTCTTATCATTGAAAAGAACCTCTTGTTTATACAGACCACAGAGTATATGATATTCATCTTATTTTTATGTATGATATTATGCTTTATAACTGTATTGCGCATACATTACACATCTATCCAGACAGAGATTCATGGCAGTGAGATAAAACGTCATAAACATGGAATGCGAAATATACTGTTAGGTATCCAATTTTTTATATGCTGGATTTTCGTCGCATTTACCGTAGCTCTTTATATGCAAGCGGAAAAAACGGAATCTACCCTATTCAACACATTGACTGAAAAAGAAAAAGCCAATATACTAAGTTTCTCCATAGATTATATGTTTATGAAGAATGAAGAGAAACTGGCTTTAATAGAACGTATATCCAAATTTTCCGGTGTACAAGACAAATTATTGGCAGACATCAGTTATCTGAAAGGTATATCAGGTACTGGGATGCAAATGGAAAAAGGTAACCCGGAAAGCAGTTTTGAAGTAAATGTCATGAATGTTTCCACTAACTTCTTCCAATTCATGAACATACCTTTACTATCGGGACACACATTAAAAGCCAAAGAGGATTTGGTAGTAGACAAAACATGGGCGGAACGCCAGAAAAAAGATCCGTTAGGAACTATTTTATACAATTACTCGGAAAGCTATACCATTTGCGGTATATGTGGCGATTTTATCGCCAATGTATATAATCAAAGTCCTGGATTTGTATTCTTACCCAGCGACTTCAATTATTATGTAGGTCATTGCTATCTGAAATGCGAGCCGGGGAAAACGGCTGAAATAAAAAAAATGATAGAAAAAACATTGCAAGAAACACTTCCGGAAAGTATTCACCCTCAAGTCACTACATTGCAGGAGGATATATATGAAGCACAAGCAACAGAAAATAAATTGAAAGGGATTATCCTGTTCTTTTCTATCGTCAGCCTGCTCATTACCTTGTTGGGGGTTTATTCGACCATCACATTGGATACGGAACGCAGACAAAAGGAAGTAGCTATCCGGAAGGTAAATGGAGCAGGATTGAAACAGATTATTTTATTGTTTGCCCGCCTTTATATAAGACTGCTGACTGTTTCCGCAGTTATTGCATTTCCATTAATTTATATAGTCATACAAATGTGGAAAAAAGCATATATTGTATTCTTTAATGACGGTATCATATATTGGGCAGGAATTTTCATCGGAATAACATTTATTACGGCCCTCACGGTATTATTCCGTATTCTGAGAATAGCACGAATTAATCCGGCAGAAGTAATCAAGAACGAATGATAAGAAATAGATTCAACTATGATAAAACATTGTCTGAAAATAGCAATCAGGAACTTAGTAAAGTACAAAGTCCAATCGGCAGTCAGTATTCTAGGACTGGCTGTAGGATTTGTCTGTTTTTCATTATCCCTTTACTGGATACATTATGAAATGACATACGACCATTTCCGCCAGGATGCCGACCGTATCTATATGGTACGCACTAATGACGAATATACGGAAGGGAAAATTTCAACACGAGTTCCCTATTCTTTAGCCGCTTATTTGGCCCAGCACTTTCCGGATATAGCAGTTGCCGCCCCCTTTCATCTCATTTCTGAACGAATCAGCGTGAATGACAAATATCAGGATGCCGTTTTTTCATCAGCAGACAGTGCATGGATGAATCTGATGGATATCCGGATTATTAAGGGAAACCGTAACTTTATGCTCCCCAAAGATAATGCCGAAATAGCAATCACTGAAGAAGCTGCAAAAAAATGGTTCAGAACGGAAGACCCGATAGGAAAAGAGGTGAAAATGCTCAGACGTACCAAAAAAATTTGTGCCATTGTCCAAGCTGAAAACAGACATACCAATTTTCCTTTTGACTTTATAGGCAACCCAGAATTGGGAAAAACCTGGTGGTATATCACTTGGAGCATACTGATTAAGGTAAAGCCGGATACAGACATTGAAGAATTAGAATCAAAAATCAATGCCAACCTGCCTGCCGAACTGAAACAAGTGACATCGATCAGAAAAACCGGCATTGAACGGATTATACTTACTCCGCTTTCCAAACTACATTATGCAAAAGATTTCCGAGATGATAAAGAAGCTGGAATAACTTTTCAGTATATCATCTATTTTTCAATAGCCGGTATATTAATCATAACGTGTGCGTTAATCAATTATCTCACCTTATTTATTAACCGCATGAGAGTCCGTCAACGGGAAATGGCACTGCGAATGATACACGGTGCCAACATCCGCTCGCTTGTTTCTCTCTTAACTGTGGAATTTTTGCTTCTGTTGGCGTGTGCAGTTACTACCGGATTTCTGCTGATAGAAATATGCTTTCCATCTTTCATAGAACTTACAGGAATTGATACAGCAAAATCCTCTTTATACGGAGAAGCCTTTCTTTTCATCGGTTTGATCTCCCTAATTATATTGACTGCCATTATCGGACTTTTATATATACTATATCATCGTTCCCTACACCTCTCTTTGCGTTACAATACCGGAAGGAGTACCGGTACACAGTTACGTAGAGGAAGTATAGTTCTTCAATTGTTTGTCTGTTTGTCTTTTATAGGATGTACCGTGTTGATAAACCAACAATTGGATTACCTGCGTCACCGCGATTTAGGATTGAAAATTAAGAATCGGGGCAGCTTCTCTGTTATGGGAGACATGGATTATACTCCTTTAATAAGAAAAATAAAAGAACTTCCCATGATAACCGAAGTTATGCAACCTGACTATTACCCCATAGTATCACAACTGACAGCTATCGGGCAATTTGACAATTGGGAGGGACTGGATATTCCTATTGATACGCCAGTTCCGGTTAAGTTATTTTTAGGGAAAGAAGATTTTTTCCGTTTTTACGATATCACCTTATTAGCCGGTGAATGGCTTGATGACCTATCTACTTATGAAGACATCATTATCAATGAATCACTGGCGCGCCGAATGGGATGGAGCCCACAAGAAGCCATCGGCAAACATATTATACAATCATACATTACCTATACAATTGTCGGCGTAGTGAAGGATTGCCATTATGGAGCACCGACTTTACCCATTCCCCATACAGGCTTTCTGGTTGGAGAACAAATGGGATTAATGCAGCGTTCTGCCGGTATCTTATTCAAATATAAAGAAGGAACGTGGAATGAATGTCGTAAAGCCCTTGAACACCTTTACCAGACCGAATGTTCTCCTGAGAATATCTTGCGTCTGAACAGTGAAGAAGAAGTATATAATAATTACCTGCGTTCCGAAGAAATGCTGACCCGGCTGCTTAGTTTCGCGTCTTTAGTATGTATTCTTACCGCCATGTTCGGCATTTATTCTTTAGTAACACTTACTTGCGAACAACGTCGTAAAGAAATTGCAATACGTAAAGTAAATGGAGCCACAGTATGGAGCATTCTATTCCTGTTTTTCCGGGAATATCTAATCATGCTTTGTATTGCTGCACTGTTCGCTTTTCCAATCACATACGTCATTATCAAGCAATGGATATTAAACTATGTCCGGCAGGTCAGTATCAGTCCATTACCATTCATCCTTATTCTTATAGGGCTGGCTCTGACAGTCATAGCAGGAATCAGTTGGCGGGTATGGAAAGCAGCCAACGAGAATCCTGCAGAAGTAATCAAAAACGAATAACTTTTAAAATATAAGATTATGATCAAAACAGTAAACTTGCAGAAAATCTTCAAAACAGAAGAAGTCGAAACATGGGCATTGAACAATGTCAATCTAGAAATTAAAGCAGGCGAATTTGTAGCCATCATGGGACCATCCGGTTGTGGAAAGTCCACCCTGCTGAATATCCTCGGCCTTTTGGACAATCCTACGGGAGGCACTTACGAACTGAACGGAACAGACGTTTCCAAATTTACCGAAGCACAACGCACCAATTTACGTAAAGGAGTCATCGGATTCGTGTTCCAGAGCTTTAACCTGATTGATGAATTAAATGTATTCGAAAATATCGAATTACCCTTATTGTATATGGGAATTCCGGCGACAGAACGCAAACGTCGGGTAGAAGATGCCATGAACCGTATGGCTATTGCTCATCGAGTAAAACATTTCCCACAACAACTATCTGGCGGACAGCAACAACGTGTTGCAATAGCCCGTGCTGTAGTAGCAAATCCGAAACTGATTCTAGCAGATGAGCCTACCGGTAATCTGGATTCCAAGAACGGCAAGGAAGTAATGGAACTTTTGACCGAGCTGAATAAAGAAGGAACAACAATTGTTATGGTTACCCACTCCCAACACGATTCCGGCTATGCAGGAAGAACCATTAATTTGTTTGACGGACAGGTGGTGAATGAAATAAAAATATAAATTAATTTATCATTGAGGTGGTTTAACCACCTCAATGATAACAAAAGGATATTATAACAATGAACATCTTCTTAAACATCAAACTTATTGTCCGCAACTGGTGGCGGAACAAACTTTTTTTTCTGATTTCACTATTCAGTCTTACAGCTGGATTAGGATGCACCAATCTGCTTATGACTTTTTTTATCCATGAATATAATGTGGAAAAATATAATACCGACCGTAACCTCATTTATCTATTACGTCAAGATTCTCCAATGGAAGAAGGTATTAAAGTAGCCTACTCTACCTCAGACGCAGCCACACAGATAAAAGAAAAATATGCTGAAATTACAGATATTCTGCATGTGAACGGAATGTCTGGTAATCTTTGCAAATATAATGGAACAGATATCAAACAGTTTCTTTTTATCAGTGCCGACTCTACTTTAAATCAATTTTTCCCTTATACAACTTTAGAAGGCAGCCTGGAAGAAGTCCTCACGACCCCGGACAAAGTTGCTGTAAACAAAAGATTTGCTCACCGACTTTTCGGAAATCATTCCGGAATTGGAGAAATCCTGGAAATAATCAACGAAGAAGGACAAAGTAAAAGTTATAAAGTAGCAGCTATATTAGAAGATCGTCCACAATCTTTTCTGCATTTTGATTTGCTGACAGGACTATCCGACAAATCATGGGGAGGTCCCGTATTATTAAAACTACAACCAGGTGCATCTCCCTTAGCTTTACAGGAAAAAATTAAAAAAGACAAGATTCCAACTTTAGTACCGGATTCACAATATTATATTGATCCGATAAAAGAACTATACTTTAATACTGGAAAAGACAGTAAGCAGCAACAGTTGGCTTTCTTCCAACACTGTGACGTATTATTACTATATATCAGTCTGATTTCAGCCCTGCTTGTACTTATCATCGCTTGTTTCAACTATACAAATCTGACTCTCTCACGTATCATGCAGCAACTTAAAATGATACATATAGAGAAATTGATGGGAGCAAAATCAAAAGAAATCCGCAGTCAGTTATTTCTTGATGCAGCACTTACCGTTTTATTTGCATTCCTGTTATCATTATTGCTTATTAATGACATGCTGCCGTGGTTTAATGATCTGTTGTCTACCCACCTCTTCTTCTCTTTCTTTTTCAGCTGGCAAGTTCTACCTTTACTTTTATCCTTCATTTTCTTCATGGCTGTCATTCCCGGTCTGTATATCAGCCATAAACTCTCTCAACAGACTTTGAGCAAGTATCGGCAAACTTATACAGGAAGGAAAAAGCAACAATTTATATGGTTGCTTGTTACCATCCAGTTTATATTTTCAATCGGGTTAGTGTATGCAACCACTCTTACACAAAAACAAATGAATCTAATCAAATCCCGTGCATACCATTACGAAAATACAATAGAAATAGGAAATGGCACCCTTCCTCTGTTTCCGCTCTATCAGGAACTGAAACAAATGGATGGGATAGAGTCTATAAGTCTTTCCATGAGTTCTGTACTTTACTGTTGGCTTCGTGAGCTTCCTATCCGACAAACAGACGGTAGTATCCAACATAATTTTATAGCACACATCCCTACTGACACAGCTTTCTTCCAAACCATGCATATCCGACAAATTGCCGGAGTATCTCCCTCCCAAGCCTGTCGGGAATATACTCATCCGGCTTTTATCAATGAAAACCTTGCGCGTCTGCTGAACATAGATGTTTCCCACATAGGCCATAAACTAAATGAATTTGATGGATTCTCGGATTCATTAAGTATTATTGCAGGTATTTTCAAGAATTTCCCATTTAACTCCCTGGAAGAAGAAATCGGTGGTCAACAAATATCTATTGGAACAGAACAGGATTTAATTCAGAAAGGAACATTCATACAAATGAAACTCATTCCTGAATATTATAAAGAAACATTGGTATCTATTGAAAAATTATGGAAGGAAATGAATGGTGACAGAGGTTTCAAATATGTAGATATGCATAAAGAATTTATGTTGCGTAATAACAAAGTAATTATACTCTCCCGAATCCTTATCAGCTACTCATTTATTGCATTGGCCCTGACCTGTTTTGGCCTGTTCGGTATTTCATGGTACGCTGTACGTCATCGTACCCGTGAAATTGCAATCCGTAAAGTGCATGGTGCTTCCAATTGGGAAATAGTATGGTTACTAAACCGTTCTTTTCTATGGCAAATACTAGTAGCATACATCATCGCTATTCCGATAACGTGGTTATTAATGCAACATTGGCTGGAGCAATTTGCTTATCGAATTTCAGCCACACAATGGAATTTCCTGACTCCTATTCTTATTGTATTGGTAATTACAACCATTACGATAACAATACATAGTTATCTTAGTGCACGCACTAATCCGGTAAACAGCCTGAAAACTGAATAGCAAACGTCTATGTATATGTTCTTTTTTGCTGAAAAAGCACCAAACTTACAGAAATCACAACAAGGATTATGCCCAAAGCACTGTATGTAGTAAAGAGTTCATTGAATACAAATACCCCTACCAGGACTGCCGTAAGAGGTTCCAATGCACCCAATAAAGAAGTCAACGTCGGTCCTGCCAATTTTACAGCCTTCACCAACGTGATATTAGAGATCGCAGTTGCAGGAAGTGCCAGTCCCCCAATATAGAGCCAAGTGATTACATTGGTTTCCCAACGGACCCCCTTATCATAGAAAAGTCCTCCCAGCAAAAAGAGCAAGGCTCCCAACCCCATCACATAACAAGTTAATACCGTAGAATTAACTTCCACTGCTCTAGTTTTTCTTATACCTATTATATAACCGGCATAAGAGAAAACCGATATGCAGGCCGCTATCAATCCCACCATTCTATTTCCACCATTATATTCTATATTTCCGGAAGATAATAAAGATGCTCCTACTAATGATAAAACGATAGCAGCGAAAGTCACAATAGACTTCTTTTCTCTAAAGAAAACAGCCATTGTTACTGCAACAGCCAGCGGATACATAAAATGGATGATAGAAGCAACACCACTTGCAATATTCTGATAAGCTATGACAAGACTGAACGAAGTAAGCGCACGCAGCAAGCTCAGTCCGAAAATTGTTTTAAAATTTTTATACCCTATATGAAAATCACATTTGGTAAGAAAAGCAAAAACAAGCAAGACAACTGTAGCAACTCCCCAACGATAAGTCAGCACTTCAAAAGAAGAATATCCAATAGCCAACAAGCTTATGGAAAAAAACGGTGCCAATCCGAAAGTCGCAGAAGACACTGCTGCATATAGAATACCTTTTATCCGATTCATGTCCTTTTCAAGTAAAACGGATACAAAGATAGACAATAATACATAATAAAAAACAGGTTGCCTTTACAAAGGCAACCTGTGATATCTTATTTTATGATTTCCAACTTCTTAAAGCACTTGGTCAGTTTATCCACAGCATAGTCAACTTGTTCCTTTGTATGAGTAGCCATCAAAGCAACACGCACCAAAGTATCTTGTGGTGCACAAGCTGGTGGAATAACAGGATTAATAAATATACCCTCGTCAAATGCCAGCTTAGTCACTTCGAATGTCTTGTCCGTATCACGAACATAAAGTGGAATGATCGGACTTTCAGTATCACCGATTTCAAAACCGGCCTGACGGAAACAATCCAAAGCATAATTTGTAATCTTCCACAAATTCTCACGACGTTCGGGCTCACTCTTAAGGATATGAAGTGCAGCACGTGCAGCAGCTGTTGCAGCAGGAGTATTACTTGCAGAGAATATATATGAGCGTGAGTTGTGACGCAACCAGTTGATTGTATCTTTATCCGCAGCAACAAAACCACCGATAGAAGCCAGTGACTTTGAGAATGTACCCATAATAACATCTACCTGATCTGTCAGTCCGAAGTGATCGCAGACTCCTCGCCCGTCACGACCGAACACACCCAAGCCATGTGCTTCATCCACCATGATACTTGCATTGTATTTGTCTTTCAAACGAACAATCTCAGGCAAGTTAGCCAAATCACCTTCCATAGAGAAAACCCCATCCACCACAATCAGTTTCACAGATTCCGGTTTACACTTCTGAAGTTCTTTCTCAAGGGCTTCCATATCATTGTGCTTGTATTTCAACTGGGTGGAGAAAGAAAGACGACGTCCGTCTACGATGGAAGCATGATCACGGTCATCGCAGATAATGTAGTCATTGCGGTCTGTCAGGCAAGATACCACACCTTCATTTACAGTAAAACCGGTAGAATAAACCAATGCATCATCTTTCCCTACGAATTCCGCCAATTCCTTTTCTAACTGAACGTGCAGATCAAGCGTACCATTCAAGAAGCGTGAACCTGCACAACCTGTACCATATTTACGGGTTGCAGCAATAGCTGCTTCGATAATCCGTTCATCGTAGGTTAACCCCATATATGAGTTGGAGCCAAACATCAGCACCTTTTTACCATCCATGATAACCTCTGTATCCTGATGGCTGTCTATCTCACGAAAATAAGGGTAAACGCCTCTTTCCATGTATAGTTGAGGCAATCTGAATTTACTTAACTTGTCTTGTAATAATCCCATATCCTATTGTATATGTAAGCCTCGTCGGCCTACTTTAAAATAATGTATATAAACTCACTAATACATTCTGTCTTCAAGGTGTTCCCGTCAAAACAGGCTGCAAAGATAGTAAATTCTACAACCGATTGTACTTTTTTTCAAAAAAATATTTAGGGACATCAAAACTTTTAGGATTTAGGGTAGTTATAAACAAAATGTATTACTTTTGCGTTTAATAAAGAGCTAAACTACCAAAGTAAAAGTATGACCACAAAAAAGAAAATTGTATTTGTCGTTAATCCTATCTCGGGGACACAGGGGAAAAGAGCCATATTAAAATGGATTGACGAACGTATAAACCGTACACTTTATGATTATACGATTGTCAAAACACAATATGCCGGCCATGCTGAAAAAATTGCGGCTGCAGCTGCCAAAGAGAAAGTAGATATAGTAGTAGCTATTGGAGGAGATGGAACTATAAACGAAATAGGACGTGCACTGATACATACGGATACAGCATTAGGTATTATACCTTGCGGGTCGGGAAACGGACTAGCGCGACATTTACAAATTCCTTTGGAGCCCAAGGCTGCTATTGACATTATAAATGAAAGTTCTGTTGCCTGTATTGATTACGGAAAAATAAACAACATACCTTTTTTCTGCACATGCGGAGTAGGTTTTGACGCATTTGTCAGCTTAAAGTTTGCTGATTCAGGCAAACGCGGACTACTAACCTATCTGGAAAATACCTTGCATGAGAGTCTGAGTTACAAACCTGAAACTTATGAAATAGAAAATGAAGAAGGAACGGTAAAATACAAAGCTTTCCTGATAGCCTGCGGCAATGCCTCCCAATATGGGAATAACGCATATATTGCTCCACAAGCCTCGTTAACCGATGGTTTGATGGATGTCACAATATTAGAGCCATTCACAGTGTTGGATGTTCCTTCTTTATCTTTTCAACTTTTCAACAAAACCATAGACCAAAACAGCCGGATCAAGACATTCCGTACTAAAAAGATTAAGATACATCGTTCAAAACCCGGAGTAATGCATTATGACGGAGATCCGATCATGGGAGGAAAGGATATTGAGGTAGAATTGATTCCACACGGACTCAACATCATTGTTTCTGATAAAAAAAAAGAGAACGAACCTTTTAGTCTCTTACAACAAATATCCGAAATATTCAGTGGTATGAAGCCTAAAGCTGAAACTTTTGCTTTCCGGCACAGCCATTTATTTGAGCTTAACAAAAGTTTATTGCGTCGTCTATCCAAAAAACAATAAAAAATATCTTTTTTCTGAACATCAGTAAAGACTCTGCCAAATAAAAACAGTTTCTTTGATGATGTTCAGAATAATCCACCCTCTACATTTTCAAATAAAATTCTTTAGTCAAGGCTATATATTCTTCACTATACACATGACGTGATAATTCGATGGTCAAATCGTCTGTAACACATTTATCCACAGAGAATTTGAAAGCAAGCAATACCCGTCTGGGTTCAGTTCCAGGTTTTGTATGAATTAAAGTCTGGTGTGAGAGATGTAATCCGTAACGAGTGGCAGCCATCAAAAAAGATTCTTTACCATCAGCAGGAATAATCACAGAAAAAACACCTTCGGAATGAAGCAAACGAGCGGCAGATTCTGCTAATTTATCAAAATCAAGAAGATCTGTATGCCGAGCGATATTACGCTGCCTTTCAGGGCATTTCAATGAATCGGTAAAATAAGGAGGATTGGAAACAATAACATCAAAGAGTGTTTCCGATGTAAAATGACAAATATCCTGCAACTCCACTTCTATCCTATCCTGCCACGGAGATGCCGCCACATTTCCACGAGCTTGTTCCACAGCATCCGCATCTATATCAACTGCTCTTATCTGGGCATTGCACCGCTGTGCCATCATCAAAGAAATCAATCCGGTCCCAGTACCAACATCTAAAATATTACGGGCAGAAACCACATCAACCCAAGCTCCCAATAAAACTCCGTCCGTACCAACCTTCATGGCACATCTATCATGATAAACAGTAAATTGCTTAAAAGAAAAATAAGGATTTGGCATACTATATTTATTAAATTAGCTGTCAAAAATAGAAAAATCCATTTAATTACTCCAATTATTAGGAAATATTTGATTTTTAAAACTCAATTAGTTCCCATGAATTTTCCTTATTCGACAAGGAATGATTAACTTTGTCCCCGTTTTGGGCATTGGGCTCAATTTAACACAAGAGGAATAAATTATGAAGAGGAATAAGAAAGAGGATATTTTGTTGAATACTGATAACGATGACATCTCTATGTTAGCTGAAATCCAAACGGATCCGGATGAAGTAACTGCTATGGAATTTAATAAAGAAATACCTGTTATGCCTTTACGCAACATGGTAATGTTTCCATCTGTAGTAATGCCTGTAACCATTGGACGCCCCAGCACATTGAAATTGGTAAATGCTGCATACAAGAAAAAACTTCCCATAGCGGTAGTTTGTCAGATACAGGGTGACATGGATGATCCTGGTTTTAATGATGTGTACCATGTAGGAGTTATTGGGAAGATTCTCCGTGTATTCGAAATGCCAGGTGGAAATACCACAGTAATTATGCAGTCAAACGGGCCCAAAGTACATTTGGACAGTATCACAAAAACATCTCCATATTTGAAAGGAATAGTGACTCCTATTCCAGAGGCAAATGACCAACTGGAAACGGACGAATTCAAAGCATTGATTGACACCTGCAAGGATTTGACGAGCAAGTTCATAGAGGCTTCCGAGAAGATGAGCCCGGATACTGTTTTTGCAATCAAGAACTTGGACAATCCGGAAATTTTGGTAAACTTTATTTGTGCAAACTTCCCTATTCCGGTAGAAGAAAAGATAAAATTGCTAAAAGCTGGCGATTTGCAAAGCCGCCTGTATATGCTGGTCAAGATCTTAAATCGTGAAGTACAATTGGCTGATATCAAACAAAGCATTCAAATGCGTACACGCGAAGATATTGACCGTCAGCAACGCGAATATTTCTTGCAGCAACAAATTAAAAACATACAGGATGAACTGGGTGCCGGACAGGAAGATGAGATAGATGAACTCCGCCAAAAAGGAAGAACCAAAAAATGGAGTTCGGAAATGGCAGAACTTTTTGAAAAAGAAGTTTCCAAATTGGAAAGGACAAATTCCCAATCACCAGATTTCAATGTGCAACTTACCTATTTGCAAACCCTGTTAGGATTACCTTGGAATGTCTTTACCACTGACAACCTGAATATAAGTAATGCCGAAAAGACATTGAACAAAGACCACTACGGACTAGAGAAAGTAAAGGAGCGTATCCTTGAACATTTAGCAGTGCTGAAACTAAAAGGTGATATGAAATCACCCATCATCTGCCTTTATGGTCCTCCGGGAGTCGGTAAAACTTCTTTAGGGCGTTCCATAGCGGCATCATTGAAACGTAAATATGTACGTATGTCATTGGGTGGTGTGCATGACGAAGCCGAGATCCGTGGCCATCGTAAAACTTATATCGGTGCCATGCCGGGCCGTATCATCAAAAGTTTGATAAAAGCCGAGTCCTCTAATCCGGTTATCATTTTGGACGAAATAGACAAACTGGGCAGTGACCACCGCGGAGATCCCAGTTCCGCTATGCTGGAAGTGCTTGACCCCGAACAGAACAACACTTTCCACGATAACTATTTGGATGTAGATTACGACTTGTCTAAAGTAATGTTCATCGCTACGGCAAACAATTTGAGCACCATCCCTCCTGCTCTGCTGGACCGTATGGAGTTGATAGAGGTCAGCGGATATATCACAGAAGAAAAAGTAGAAATAGCTCGCCGGCATCTTGTCCCCAAAGAACTGGAAGCCAACGGCATTAAAAAAGAATATGTGAAGTTCTCTAAAGCTGCCTTGGAATGTATTGTAGAAAATTATACTCGTGAAAGTGGGGTACGCGAACTTGAGAAGAAGATAAACAAGGTAATGCGTAAAATAGCGTTGGAATTTGCACGTGACGGCTATGAAGTGATGCATGAAATAAAACCTGCCGATGTACGCAAATACCTAGGCACGCCAGAATATAGCCGTGACAAATATCAAGGAAATGAATACGCCGGTGTTGTCACAGGGCTGGCGTGGACAGCTGTCGGAGGTGAGATCTTGTTTGTAGAAACCAGTTTGAGCAAAGGAAAAGGCGGTAAACTGACGTTGACCGGGAACTTGGGTGATGTAATGAAAGAATCGGCTATGCTGGCTTTGGAATATCTTAAGGCACATACCAAACTGCTGAATTTACAGGAGGATATCTTTGACAATTGGAATATCCACATCCATGTACCTGAAGGAGCTATCCCCAAAGATGGTCCGTCAGCCGGTATCACCATGGTAACGTCATTGGCATCCGCCCTCACCCAGCGTAAAGTAAAAGCAAACCTGGCAATGACAGGCGAGATCACATTACGTGGAAAAGTCCTGCCCGTAGGCGGTATCAAGGAAAAGATTCTAGCCGCCAAACGTGCCGGAATCAAAGACATCATTTTATGTGAGGAAAACCGCAAGAACATTGAAGAAATTCAGCCGATGTATCTAGAAGGACTGACATTCCATTATGTCACGGATATTAAGGAAGTATTGGCTTTAGCTCTCACCAATGAAAAAGTAAACGGTGCCATTGATTTTAATATTACCAATCAAAAAACAGAAGAAAAGAAATAAATATGACTTTTGACTTACAATATACAGACCCTAAATCGAATGCCCGTGCCGGATTGATAACGACTGACCACGGGCAAATAGAAACCCCCATCTTTATGCCTGTAGGCACATTGGGAACGGTGAAGGGCGTGCATTTGCATGAGTTGAAAGAGGACATTAAAGCGCAGATAATCCTAGGAAACACTTACCACCTGTATTTGCGACCGGGACTGGATATAATAGAACGTGCCGGAGGTCTGCATAAATTCAATGGTTTTGACCGTCCTATGCTGACTGATAGTGGTGGTTTTCAGGTATTCTCTTTATCAGGTATCCGCAAAATGAGAGAAGAAGGTGTGGAATTTCGCTCACATATAGACGGTTCGAAGCACTTGTTCACTCCTGAACGGGTGATGGACATTGAACGGACTATCGGTGCAGATATCATGATGGCTTTTGACGAATGTACTCCGGGAACCGCAGATTATGAATACGCAAAAAAATCAATGCAGCTTACCCATCGTTGGCTGGACCGTTGCATAAAACATTTCAACGAAACCGATCCCAAATATGGTTATCAACAGTCATTATTTCCCATAGTGCAAGGCTGTGTTTATCCCGACTTACGCAAACAATCAGCGGAATATATTGCCTCCAAGGGAGCTGACGGAAACGCCATCGGTGGCCTAGCCGTAGGTGAGCCAACCGAGAAAATGTACGAAATGATAGAGGTTGTCAATGAAATCTTACCCAAAGACAAGCCCCGCTATCTGATGGGAGTCGGTACACCGGTAAATATACTGGAGGGTATAGAACGCGGTGTAGATATGTTTGATTGTGTAATGCCGACCCGGAACGGACGCAATGGAATGTTGTTCACTAAAAACGGCATAATGAACATGCGCAACAAGAAATGGGAGGATGATTATTCTCCTATCGAGGCCGAAGGGGCATCGTATGTAGATACCATGTACAGCCGTGCTTACTTGCGCCATCTGTTCCACGCACAAGAACTGCTGGCCATGCAAATCGCTTCTATCCACAACTTGGCATTCTACCTGTGGCTAGCAGGCGAGGCCCGTAAACACATCATTGCAGGAGATTTCTCTACGTGGAAACCAATGATGGTAAAACGCTTATCTACAAGATTATAAATTACTAGAAATGAAGAATTGGTTCAAGACAAACACAGATTCATCTCCAAAGGATAAAAAATGGTGGAAGCCGAATATCAGTTGGCTGAAACTGGATAAATGGGTGAAAAGACTGGACATATATATCATTAAGAAGTTTCTGGGAACCTACTTTTTCGCTATTGCATTGATTATCTCCATTGCAGTAGTGTTTGACGTGAACGAAAATATAGACAGGTTCATCAATAATAAAGCTCCGCTGAAAGCGATTGTATTTGATTATTACATGAACTTCATCCCTTATTTCTCCAATCTGTTCAGCCCCTTGTTTGTCTTTATCGCTGTTATCTTCTTTACTTCCAAGCTGGCAGAAAACTCGGAAATCATTGCCATGTTCTCCACCGGAATGAGTTTTAAACGAATGATGCGGCCCTATATGATTTCGGCTGCAATCATTTCCGTTGTTACTTTCGGACTGGGAGCATACGTCATACCTAAGGGAAATGTAACCCGTTTGGATTTTGAGGACCGTTATAAGAAAAAAAAGAAACAGGAATATGTGCGGAATGTGCAACTGGAAGTAGACAGCGGGGTCATTGCCTACATAGAACGTTATGAAAATTATAATAAAACGGGATACCGCTTCTCCTTAGACAAGTTTGATGACAAGAAACTAGTTGCCCACCTTACTGCCCGAAGTGTCACTTATGATACAGCATCTGTACACAAATGGACAATCAAGAACTATATGATACGTGAGATGGAAGGTATGCGTGAAAAAATCACTCGTGGTGACCGTTTGGATACGATCATTAAAATGGAGCCTCAAGATTTCCTGATTATGAAAGGGCAGCAACAAACCATGACAAGCCCTGAACTGAAAGAATATATAGACAAGCAGAAAAGACGCGGGTTCGCCAACATAAAGGAATTTGAAATTGAATATTACCAACGTATAGCCATGTCCTTTGCCGCTTTTATCTTGACAACCATTGGTGTTTCCTTATCATCCAGAAAAATGAAAGGAGGAATGGGACTGCATTTAGGAGTAGGGTTAGCACTTAGTTTTTCATACATTTTGTTCCAAACAGTGTCAGCAACCTTTGCTGTCAACGGAAACACCCCTCCTATTATAGCGGTATGGATTCCTAATATACTTTACACATTTATTGCTATCTATTTATACAGAAAAGCTCCTAAATAATTATAGGAGCTTTTCTAGTTTTTGACGCCAATCCTCGCCGTTCTCCGGTTGCATCGTAATAAAGCCCAGTTCTTTACCAATAACAATATTGGCCGCACCGTCATCTACAAATATTGTTTCAGCCGGATTCAGTTTACTATCTTTTATCATATAGTTAAAGATGCCAGGATCCGGCTTGGTGGAACCGGCTTCGTAGGAAGTGTAAATCTTATCAACATAAGCGTCCAATGGCTTTCCCGCAGAAGTAAATGCATTACTCCTCGCCCATCCCATCACATAAGGATTGGTGTTGCTCAATATATATACCTTGTACTTCTTACGAAGCTCATTCAAGTAATCCAATTTATATTGCGGCACGTCCGTAACAAATCCTTTCCACCCATTTTCCACATCTTGATAAGTCAATTCTTTCCCACAAATTTTACTCAATTCACAGCGGAAAGTTTCAGCGTCCATGTTCCCATTTTCTACTTCCTGAAAAATCCCCTGCTGATGGTATTTCCCTAATAAACTGTCCGCTTCCCTCACTCCTATCCGCTCAAACGCCTTTACAGCCTGTTCACGGTCAAAGCTAATGATAACCCCGCCGAAATCAAACACAATATTCTTAATCTGTTTCATAACCTTTTTATTTATCCGCCGTAAAGGTAAGCATTTGATTGTGAATGATAAATGATGTAAGTCAATAAAATACCATATAGCAAAAAAAACCGCAGATTCCATTGAGAATCCACGGTAATTATTTTTGTTGTATTTTTCTTCCTTTCGGAAATGTTCTCTCAATTCAAATAAGAAGAGAGTTCGGATACGGTGATATCCTTGGCAACAATAACGCCATTTTCATCTAACAAAAAGTTCTTAAAGCCTCTTTTCAAGCGATAAGTCTGATATAGATCCGATGAAACACCAGCCAATTCCACAAAACAATTAGAAGTTGATATCTGGTCTTTTTTAATGGTTTCGTTAAATATCGACTTGTATTCATCAAATGAAACGGAAACCATTTCTACATTGTCGGCCTGCGCGATGGCATGATTCAAAGTAGCATTCTGCATCCTTGACAGAGCATCATAGCTGGCCCAAAAACTTAGCAGTACATATTTACCTCTTAAATCCTTCAAGTCAATCAACTGCTTTTCGCCACAGATAGTAAATGTAGGAGCCTTGTCTCCTATGGTCAAGCCTTCTGTCGGCGTGTTTTTCCCTACAAAAGAGAATGAAATCAAGGAACTAATAATTAATACAACAAAAATCCACTTTACATTTTTAATCATGTAATTCGATCTTAGTTAATACTATCCGAGACTGCCCTTAAACAGTGATTTCCACCCGGAACATTATCTTTAGTACTGATAATCAATACCATTTAAATTAGAAATCTGCGACAAAGGTAAGGAGTTTTGAAATCAACTCCAAGATTTTTTCTCAAAAAATATGTTATATAGCATAAAATCATCCTTTTCATCGAGAAAAAAGAATGCAGAAAATATAGCTGATAAGGATTTATTTACGTACTTTTGCAATATGTAAATAGCAACCACAAAGTATGAATAATAATACTGAACTTATTTTAATCAGAATTACCGGTCTTGATCGGCCGGGATTAACCGCTTCCATTACGGAGATTTTGTCAAAGTATGATGTTACCATTTTGGATATTGGCCAGGCCGATATTCATAGCACCCTGTCATTAGGCATTTTATTCAAAAGCCAGGAAAAAGATTCAGGTAATATCATGAAAGAGTTGCTATTTAAAGCTTCCGCATTAGGCATCAATATCCGTTTCTATCCCGTTACTGTGGAAGAATATGAGGAATGGGTAAATATGCAAGGCAAGAACCGGTACATCCTGACTTTACTGGGACGCAAGCTGACAGCCAAACAAATCGCAGCAGTCACAGGAATATTAGCGGAACAAGGTTTAAATATTGATGCTATCAAACGTCTTACAGGGCGTATTCCATTGGATGAGCGGAAAGCGAATGTACGGGCTTGTATCGAATTCTCCGTCCGTGGCACCCCCCACCAACGGGAAGAAATGCAACAGGCGTTAATGAAACTGAGCAGTGACCTGGAAATGGACTTTTCTTTCCAACTGGACAATATGTACCGACGTATGCGACGCTTGATTTGTTTCGATATGGATTCCACATTGATACAGACAGAGTGTATAGATGAATTAGCCGAACGCGCCGGTGTGGGTGACCAAGTACGAGAAATCACAGAACGAGCTATGCGTGGAGAAATTGATTTCATAGAAAGCTTCACAGAACGGGTGGCTTTGCTGAAAGGACTGGATGAAAGCGTAATGAAAGAAATCGCAGAAAACCTTCCCATCACCGAAGGTGTGGAACGTCTGATGTTCGTGTTGAAAAGATATGGTTACAAAATAGCCATCCTATCCGGTGGATTCACCTATTTTGGTAATTATCTGAAAGATAAATTCGGCATAGATTACGTATATGCCAATGAACTGGAAATAGTAAATGGCAAATTAACCGGAAGATATCTGGGAGATGTAGTTGACGGAAAACGTAAAGCCGAACTGCTGAAACTGATCGCTCAAGTAGAACGTGTGGACATAGCACAAACTATTGCTGTAGGAGATGGAGCGAATGACTTACCCATGTTGTCCGAAGCCGGCCTGGGTATAGCATTCCATGCAAAACCCAAAGTAGTGGCTAACGCACAACAGTCCATTAATACGATCGGATTGGACGGCGTCCTCTATTTCCTAGGTTTCAAGGACTCTTACCTGGAAGAACGCGGCAAACTCTAAAGAAAGAAGTAACTATATATATGAAATTTTCAGAACTAAATTTAGAAGAAGGGGTGCTTCAGGCATTAGATGCCATGAGATTTGAAGAATGCACTCCTGTACAAGAACATACCATACCGGTCATTCTTGAAGGAAAAGATTTGATCGGAGTGGCACAGACCGGAACCGGCAAGACTGCCGCATACCTTTTGCCCGTTCTTAATCAATTAAGCAAAGGCGGATATCCGGAAGATGCCATCAATTGTGTGATCATGTCACCCACACGCGAATTAGCGCAACAGATAGACCAGCAAATGGAAGGTTTCTCTTATTTTCTACCGGCATCCAGCGTAGCTGTTTACGGAGGAAACGATGGTGTGCGCTTCGAGCAAGAAAAGAAAGGTTTAACTTTGGGGGCCGATGTAGTCATTGCTACTCCGGGACGTCTGATAAGTCATCTCAGCCTAGGTTACGTAGACTTGTCTAAAGTTTCTTTCTTTATTCTTGATGAAGCGGACCGTATGCTGGATATGGGATTCTCGGATGACATTATGCAAATAGTGAAATATCTGCCGAAAGAACGTCAGACCATCATGTTCTCGGCCACTATGCCGGCTAAAATACAACAATTGGCAAAAACGATCTTAAACAATCCGGTAGAAATAAAATTAGCGGTCTCAAAACCTGCGGAAAAGATTATCCAAACGGCTTATATCTGTTATGAACGCCAGAAATTGGGAATTATTCAATCCCTGTTCCAGGATCAAACACCTGAACGGGTCATTATCTTTGCCTCTTCCAAATTGAAAGTAAAGGAGGTGACACAAGCATTCAAGCGGATGAAACTGAACGTAGGTGAAATGCATTCAGACTTGGAGCAGTCCCAGCGGGAACAGATTATGCGTGAATTCAAAAGTGGCAGAATCAATATCCTGATTGCTACCGATATTGTTTCGCGAGGAATAGACATTGACGATATTCGTTTGGTAATCAACTACGATGTACCACATGACAGCGAGGATTATGTACACCGCATCGGCCGTACAGCTCGTGCCAACCATGATGGTTGCGCCATTACTTTTGTCAGTGAGAAAGAGCAGACCCAATTCAAAGCTATTGAAAATTTCTTGGGTAGGAATATCTATAAAATCCCGGTTCCCGAGGAATTGGGAGAAGCGCCCGAATACAACCCGCGAAGTGGCGCCGGTCGTAGCAATCACAAAGGTGGCAGTTCCAGAAAACAAGGCAATTATAAGGGGAAAAAGAACGGTACGCCCGGTGCCAATAATAGAAGAAACACCCCAAAAGAATAGACGGAAGAGATGATATCTAAAAATCATTGGAGGAAGACGGACTTGTTTTCCTCCAATTTTATTTTATGAAGAAAGTCACTTCATGGCTCTCTGCAAAATAGATGCGGGGCAATCACAAACATCCATTATATGTATTGCTTGTAGGATATATAATCTTTCACCTGTAACATTACTAACCTTACAACCCACACATTAGTAACGTATGAGGTGACACGTTACTAACCTTCCGGTATGCACGTTACTAACCTTTCAAACGTCTTGTTCCTTTCAGAAAAGAACAAGGTCTTTAAAAAAAAGAACAAGACGTTTTCATTGAAAGAACAAGAGCTTTTTAAAATTTGACCTGTTGTTTTTTCCATAACGGCATCTACATGCCGAAACACCTTATTTTTCCTTCAGATCTTTCAGCTATTCCGCAAACGCCCTGCCCATCGGCATTCCGACTGAAGGATATGCATTGTGAAATGTTTCAGCCGAAAAATATCCTTCAGGAAAACCGATTCCCCAAGAATCGGAAGAACCACCAATCCGCCTGAAGGATTCCAATCTCCAGCTGAAGAATTCCCGAGCCCAATCCTTCAGCCGGAATACCGACAGGCAGGGCATTTGCGAGCAGACTGAAGCTTTTGAAGGATTTTTCGGGGTATTCTCTATAGAGCATGATAGCGACCAAATAGTAATCGCTAAACGAAAAAATGACATAGCCACGACTACCTTACCAACTCGAATGCAAGTCCTCCATCCTTGCCAGCAGTGATATTGACCATATAACAAGATGCGCCGTCAGGTACGCATACCGTGGCCTGATAATGATACCCTTTAGAATCGACGCCCATAAAATCCATATCCGACAATATAGCCCATTGCAAGAAATCATCCGGAACCACCCCCTTGAACATCTGCTTGGTGATATCTTTGGCATAAAGACTCTTCCTGCCTTCATACACGCAAATGTGTATGATATTGTCATAATATACATTATCCACCCCAAGTCCTTCCTCCGAAACTCCCGGACGCATTACTTTAATCTTTGACGGGTTAATGTACACATATCCGCGATAACGGACATTATCGTATGTCACCACCGAATCTTTCTTAATAACTTCGTTATAAACAGGGATTTCCCGAGTATGGATAAATGCCAGAGAATCATTCTCTGTATCAGACTTATGCAGACGTATCACATCTCCCACAGCCGAATGAAACCAAAAAATATGCTCCCCCTGCTTCTCAATCTTATAACCATTAGTCCGTGCACCATACGTAATCAACGAATCGCCTATAATTTTAAAAGCAACGGGAGCTGTAGCGGCATCTGCATAAAACAGGGTGTCGCCTTTCACCCTCAGTAATGCCGTTTCCGTATTATCGTCCAACCATATACCTTCCAACAAAGATTTTGCCTCCTTGTTCTCTTCCAGGGCGGATGCTTTTTGTTGCGGAGTTCCACAAGAAGACAGCGCAACAGCCAACATTATTATCGAAAAACGTTTGTACATGGTTATTCTCTCTATTTTATTTATCGACCGATGCAATGATAAACAAACCCCATTTCCTGTAGTTCGTCACCATCATAAATATTTCGTCCGTCAAGCACTACAGGCTGTTTCATCGCCTTCTTGATTACTCCCCAGGTAGGAAGACGGAACTCTTTCCACTCGGTTACCAGAATCAACGCATCCGCATCAAGAGCCGCATCATACATATCGTGCGCATAATAAACCGACTCTCCTATCCGGCGGCGGGACTCATCCATAGCAGCAGGATCGTATGCGCGGACATTGCAACCCGACTGTTTCAATTTCTCAATAAGTACCAAAGCCGGAGCCTCACGCATATCGTCCGTACCGGGCTTGAATGCAAGTCCCCACAAAGCCACTGTTTTGCCTTTCAAATCTCCATTGAATACCTTTACCAGTTTCTCGAACAAAATGCCTTTCTGATTCTCGTTCACATCTTCCACCGCTTTCAACACCTGCATGGAATAACCATTCTGCTCGGCAGTCTTAATCAACGCCTTCACATCTTTCGGGAAACAAGAGCCACCATAACCGCATCCCGGATACAAGAACTTACGCCCGATACGACTGTCGGAACCTATTCCGTCACGTACCATATTTACATCAGCTCCCACCAGTTCGCACAAGTTGGCAATATCGTTCATAAAGCTGATACGGGTGGCCAACATGGAGTTTGCCGCATATTTAGTCATCTCGGCAGAAGGAATATCCATGAAAATAACGCGGAAGTTAACCAGCATGAAAGGTTTATAGAGCTTGGTCATCAGTTTTTTAGCCCTTTCCGACTCTACGCCCACTACTACACGGTCCGGACTCATAAAGTCGTCGATAGCATTACCTTCTTTCAAAAATTCCGGATTAGAAGCCACATCGAAATCTATCGACTCCCCTCTTTTCTCCAATTCCTCTCGGATGACCGCTTTTACTTTTCGTGCCGTACCCACAGGCACCGTACTCTTGGTCACGACCAAGGTATATTTCTTCATATTAGCACCAATCGTCTTGGCAACTTCAAGCACATAACGCAAATCGGCACTTCCGTCTTCATCAGGAGGAGTGCCCACTGCACTGAACACAATATCCACATTGTCCAGACAACTCTCTAAAGAAGTGGTGAAATGAAGACGTCCAGCCTTTACATTACGCAAGACCATATCTTCCAATCCCGGTTCATAAATAGGAATAATACCCTGTTGCAGATTAGCAATCTTATCCGCATTTACATCTACACAAGTTACGTCTACGCCAGTTTCGGCAAAACATGTTCCGGTAACAAGTCCTACATACCCGGTCCCTACAATCGCTATATTCATTTTATTTAATTCGTTAGTCTAACTTTTTCGCTGCAAAATTACAATAAATTATGAGTGAGTTGTTATTTTCTTCCATAAAAGTTGCGCTGAAACGGAATAAAAATGCTAATTTTGCGATATGATTGAATTGGCTAGACATATAGAAATTCTGTTACTGGAAAATGACTGTGTGATTATTCCAGACTTTGGCGGTTTTATAGCGCACTATCAACCGGCACGGTATATCAAGGAGGAAAATCTTTATCTTCCCCCTGTACGTACTATTGGTTTCAATCCCCAATTGACTATAAACGATGGTTTATTAGCTCAATCGTATATGCAAGCTCATCACACCGATTTTCCTGATGCCACACGCATGATAGAAGAAGAAGTAGCCGGATTGAAAGAACAACTATACCAAAACGGATGTGCAGAAATGCATGGTATAGGGGTCTTACATTATAATATTCATAGCACATACGAGTTTCATCCCAATGAGGACGGTGCATTATCACCTACCTTATACGGACTTAGTTCGTTTTCTATCACCAGATTAGAATATCTTACTTCAACAACGTCTGCAACAACCAGAGAATTACTTCCCCAACAAGAAAAAAGAAAGAGAACAGTACGTTTCAAACGTCAGTGGATAGGAAATGCAGTAGCTGTGGCAATAGCTGTAGTCTTATTTTTCTTCTTGTCTGTTCCGGTAGAGAACACATATGTGGACAAAGGTAATTATGCTTCTTTAGGTACGGATGGTCTGTTTGACGCCATTCGTTCCCAATCTTTGGCAACGACCTTGATAACCGTTCCTTCCAGACCGCAGCAACCCAAGAAGACGAATATCAAAAATAATCAAAACACGTTGAAACCTGTAACTGTAAAAGTAGAAAAGGTAGGAAAAGCACAAGAAGCAGTACCCAAGAATGCTGTTGCAGCAAATTTGAACAGTACAGAACAGCCAGTTGCCAAGCCTGTCGCTGTAAGTAAACCTGCCCTTGAGAAGAAAGAAACAGCAACACCTTCGAGCAGTAAAAAAAATAATTATTATATCATCGTATCCAGTTTACCGACAGCCAATGACGCGCAGCAAGTACTTAATGAGTACAAGCAAAAAGGATATAAGGATGTAACAATCATAGAAGGTAACGGACGTTATCGCCTGTCTTTGTGCAACTTTGCAGATAAAGCCGCTGCTTATAAGAAATTAAATGAACTGAAACAAAATGATGCATTCAAGAATGCATGGATATTGAGTTCTAAATAAACAAGATTATTTTTTATGAAAAGAGTTTTGTGTCCCAAATGTGACAACTATATAACTTTTGATGAAACCAAATATACAGAAGGCCAGTCGTTGGTCTTTGTATGTGACCATTGTAAAAAACAATTCAGCATCCGTATCGGAAAGTCCAAACTGAAAGCAACCCGTAAAGAAGAAATATTGGACGAACAAGCCAATAAAGAGGATTTTGGAAGTATCGTGGTAGTAGAAAATGTATTCGGATACAAACAAGTATTACCCCTGATGGAAGGTGACAACCTGATAGGACGCAGAAGCAAAGGCACTGAAGTGGATATTCCCATCGAAACATCAGATCCGAGCATGGACAGACGGCATTGTATCATTAATGTGAAACGCAACAAACAAGGGGAAATCATTTATACCCTGCGTGATAATGACAGCATTACAGGAACATTTCTGATGAACGAGATCTTGGGGAACAAGGACCGGATACGAATCGAGGAAGGCGCTATCATCACATTAGGTGCGACTACGCTGATTCTGCGTGCCACCGAGAAGTAGAACAATGAAACGTATTATCTTAATCACAGGAGGCCAACGTTCGGGAAAAAGTTCATACGCGGAGAAATTGGCATTAAGCTTATCACCCACTCCCGTTTATATAGCTACTTCCCGTATTTGGGATGAAGAATTCCGCCAACGCGTTATCAAACATCAAGAAAGACGCGGATCGGAATGGACGAATATAGAAGAAGAAAAAGAACTAAGCCGCCATCAAGTAAAGGATAATGTAGTATTGATTGATTGTGTCACCTTATGGTGTACCAACTTTTTCTTTGATTTGGATGCGGATGTAGAGGCTGCATTACAGGCAGTCAAACAGGAGTTTGATAATTTTATCCGGCAAGATGCCACTTTTATTTTCGTAACCAATGAAATAGGTTCCGGAGCAGTATCCGAAAACGCCATTCAACGCCGCTTTACAGATTTACAGGGCTGGATGAATCAATATATAGCTTCAAAAGCAGACCAAGTATATTTGATGGTATCGGGAATTCCTGTTCCTATAAAATAATAAATACAATGAAAAACTTTCATATTGAGTATCCCGATGAAAGCTTTCGGGAGGCATTGATAGACAAAATCAACAATTTGACAAAGCCCAAAGGTTCATTGGGTGTTCTGGAAGATCTTGCATTGCAAATCGGATTAATCCAACAAACCCTCTCCCCTACATTAAGCCATCCGCACAACGTACTTTTTGCAGCCGATCATGGTATAGTAGAAGAAGGGGTAAGCAAGTCTCCCAAAGAAATCACTTGGCAACAACTAAGTAATTTTTTGCATGGAGGTGCCGGAGTTAATTTTTTATGCCGCCAACATGGTTTTAAGCTTGTATTAGTAGACTCAGGGGTCGATTACGATCTTCCTTACGAGAAAGGCATTATCAACTGTAGCGTAGGACGTGGCACGCACAGTTTTCTAAAAGGCCCCGCTATGAGTATGGAAGAAATGGAATTATGCCTGGAACGTGGAGCAAAGATAACGGATATGATTCATGCAGACGGTTGCAATGTGGTCAGCTTTGGCGAAATGGGTATTGGTAATACCTCCCCTTCTTCTATCTGGATGCATTTGCTGACAGGAATCTCATTAGAGCAATGTGTGGGTGCAGGAAGCGGACTGGATTCAGAAGGCATCCGTCATAAATATAATGTATTGAAACAATCGGTTAACCATTATACCGGTAACGGTTCCGTAAAAGATATCATCGCTTGGTTCGGAGGATATGAAATGGTTATGGCAATAGGCGGCATGCTCCGGGCAGCAGAATTAAGAATGATTATTCTAGTGGACGGCTTCATCATGACCAATTGCATTCTAGCCGCCTCAAAACTTCATCCGGAAGTTCTCTCGTATGCCATATTCGGACATCAGGGAGATGAAATCGGTCATAAACTAGTATTGGATGCCATGAAAGTGCGCCCTTTATTAAATTTAGGTCTCCGCTTGGGAGAAGGAACAGGAGCGATATGCGCTTATCCTATCATCGTTTCCTCTGTAAACATGATAAATGAGATGGACAATTTCGCCCATGCCGCCATCACTAAATATTTTTAACCATGAAACTGCTTGCCTCCCTCATTTTTTTCACACGCCTTCCGTTTTGGAAAATAGCTAATGTACCACCTGTTTACTTTAAACGAGTAGTGGATTACTGGCCCTTTGTAGGATGGCTGACAGGAGGTATCATGGCAGGCACTCTATGGATCACTGCAGAATTTCTACCTGTACAGATAGCTGTGCTCATGGCGCTGGCCGCCCGGTTACTAGCAACGGGTGCTTTACACGAAGATGGATTGGCAGACTTCTGCGACGGCTTCGGGGGCGGTACATCACGTGACAAGATTCTGTCTATCATGAAGGATTCACATATCGGCACATACGGAGTGCTCGGATTATTATTCTATTATGGATTGATGTGGAATATACTCACCACACTTTCTGTACCCTTGGCATGTGCGGCCATACTAAGCGGAGATGCCTGGAGCAAGTTTTGTGCCGCACAAATCATCAACACGCTTCCATACGCCCGTAAAGAAGAAGAATCGAAAGCGAAGGTCATATATGACCGTATGAGTCCAGGTATTTTATTATCCGCTTTTATGGCCGGAACCCTGCCTATGCTTTTATTACTGGATAAAGGATACTGGTGGGCAGCCATCGCTCCTGCTATGATGTTCATCCTTTTAATGTCACTCATGCGCAGACGCCTGCAAGGATATACCGGTGATTGTTGCGGAGCGACTTTCCTATTATGTGAGTTTTCTTTTTATCTAACTATAAACTTAATCTATACAAACCTATGGTAATATACTTAATGCGTCATACTGCTGTTGATGTTCCGCAAGGTGTTTGTTACGGACAGACGGATGTACCCTTAAAGCCGACTTTTGAAACGGAGGCAACTCAAACGGCAGCCAATTTACAAGGTTTATCTTTTGATAAAGTTTATACCAGTCCGTTAACCCGTTGTGTACGCCTGGCTACCTTTTGCGGCTACCCGGATGCAGAACGGGACGACCGCTTGAAAGAACTAAACTTCGGAGATTGGGAAATGCATCGGTTCGATGAAATTGCCGACGCTAACTTGGAAAGATGGTATGCAGATTATCTGCATGTAAAAGCGACCAATGGAGAATCTTTTGAAGATCAATACCGGCGTGTTGCCGGTTTTCTAGACGAGCTTCGCCAAAAACCGTATGAACAAGTCGCGATCTTTGCTCATGGCGGCATTTTACTGAACGCACAAATTTATGCAGGTATCATTAAACCCGAAGAGGCATTTAGCGCACTCACTCCTTATGGAGGAATTGTCAAGATAAAATTATCGTGATGCAAGAACATATCGCTTATTTATTTGTTCTATTTATAAAGACAAATAAATATGCTTACTCATTTCCTAGATTTATTAGCTGTTGTTATAAGTGTGACAAGCCTTTTGATTGTCACATACGGAGCGTTGATAGGTATTATTTCTTTTTTGAAGAATGAAATACGACGCTTTACCGGAGGGTATTCCATTACCAATATACGAAAACTAAGAGCCACATTCGGAACTTATCTGCTTCTTGGCTTAGAATTCCTAATAGCTTCGGATATTTTGAAAACAGTATTGGAACCAACCTTGAATGAATTAGCCCTATTGGGAGGTATTGTTGTTTTAAGAACCATCCTGTCCGTGTTCCTCAATAAAGAGATAAAAGAATTGGAAAGTAAAGAAAAATAAAAAAGAGCGGCAAACGGGACTCGAACCCGCGACCCTCAGCTTGGGAAGCTGATGCTCTACCAACTGAGCTACTGCCGCATCTCTAAAACAGGAACAAAAGTAATATATATTTTTCAGCTGACCAAATATAAGCAAACAATATTTACTATAATCATCAAAATTTCTGCTCTTCTGTTTATATCGACAGCTTTATGCATATCCTGTGTATGGATAAGCCGATCCTTATCTCCAATAAAAGGTTTATAGACTATCTCTCCAAAATAAACATGAGGACCTCCAAAACGGCAATTCAAGATACCTGCTAAAGCAGACTCCGGATAACCTGAATTAGGACTTGCATGCCGGTTACCATATTTACCTACAAATCTCAGCAAACCGGGACGCCCCACAGACAAAACCATTAAAAGTGCGGTTAAACGAGCCGGAATATAGTTCGCCATATCATCAATATGTGCAGCGGCACAACCAAATTGCAAATAACGTTCGTTCTTATAGCCTACCATAGAATCAAGCGTATTAACCATTTTATAGGCAAGCATACCGGGAACTCCCAAAAGCAAATACCAAAACAGCGGAGCAATAACTCCGTCACTCAAATTTTCGGCCAACGTTTCCAAAGCAGCTATACGCACTTCCTGATCGGTCAGTTCTGAGGTATCACGCCCTACAATACGGGAAACCTGCTTTCTCCCCTCCTCTAAAGAACGGTCCGCAGCTAGAAAAACCTGTTTTACTTCTCTAATAAGTGTAGTCCCTGCTAAACAATAGAAAACAAGCACAGCGGAGAGGGCGATCCCCAACCAGCGATTCAACAAAAACAGATAATGCAATGCCAAAGCAGATCCTACATATACTAGCAAAATAAGCATAATAGCCGCCCCCCCTCCTTTCAACATCCGATGTGCCCCACAGTTCCATCGTTTCTCACAAAAAGAGATCAGCTTCCCGAATCCTACCACCGGATGCGGCAATCCTACCGGATCCCCAAGCAATTTATCTAATATCCATCCTATCAACAACGGAAGAATTAATACATATATGTCCATTTCTTTATACTTTCTACCAGTTTGTCATTTTCTTCCGGAGTTTGTGTAGCAATACGGAAGAAGTGTTCATTCAGCCCTTCAAAATTGGATGCGTCACGAATAAGGATACCCTGCTCTGTTGCCAGATATTCTTTCAAAGCCGCTGCCTTTCCCATACGCAATTGAACTAACATATAGTGAGTATCCGATGGCCAGATCTCCATTCCTCCTATTGAAAGTAAAGATTGAGCTAATCTCTCTTTTTCCTTCAACAACAAAGAGATATCTATATCATATTGAGAAGAAGACAATAAATAATGCCCGGCCTCTATAGCCAACTGATTAACAGACCAGGGCATCCGCTGTGTCCGAATTTCATGTAGCAGTTCTTTACATGCAGTGATATATCCTAAACGCAAGCCGGGCACGGCAAAACGTTTTGTCATGGAATGCAACAGGATAACATTCGGAAATTCCGCAGCCTCCCTGGCTGTAAGCAAAGCCTTCTGTGTAAAGAATTCATACGACTGGTCCATGACAAAAATACGCTGCGGATTTTGTTTTATACAGGCTGTCAAGACTTCCTTCTCCCTGACCTCTCCAGTGGGATTATTAGGATTACATAACCATATCAACCTCCCCCTATCCGGCAAACGGTTCAAGTTATATATAGGAACCACTTTATGACCATGCAGACGACAAGCATCCGCATATTCGCTGAAAGTCGGCATCAAGATAGCCGAAATCTGATTCCTGAATGTCTGAGCTATTAAATAAATGGCTTCCGTAGCCCCATTGGTCACACAAACCTCTTCAGACGAAAGATGAAACCGTTTCGCCAAAACCTTTTCCAATGAATAAGGTTCCGGCTCGGGGTACGTACGGATACTTTCCATCTGCTGAAACAAATGTTGATGTAATCCGCTATGGTCTACATGATTATATACGTTTGAACTGAAATTTATCTTTATTGCTTTATACTTATAAGCATCATCACCATGTCCTTCAATCATTCCCACTCATTATTTGGTACAACAAAGGCAGATTGAGATGACTGCGTACATGCTCTGCCAATTTATCATATTGTTCTTCTTTATAAGTCCGGTAATCCAACACCGTATGACACTCCAGTTTTTCTGCGTATGGTTCCAGTAAATAATCTATAAATGCCTGATTATCCAATATTCCATGAATATAACTTCCCATACATTTTTGGTTTACAAAACAACCGTCCTCTCCACCGTCTTCCAGTTTATTCAAAGGAACTACAGACACCCCCGGAACCGGGCGGGTTTCTCCCATGTGTATTTCATATCCTTGGCAAGTTTCCGCATTCTCAAGAAAATGAAAATTCACCTGCCGTGTCACCTTCTCCCCTTGCATCGTAGTAATGACGGGAAGCAGTCCCAGTCCCGGCAATTGGCGGATCTCTCCCTCCACTCCTTCCGGATCGTGAATCTCAAGTCCCATCAATTGATATCCCCCACAAATTCCCATTACAGTAACCCCTTCCCTATGCGCACGCAGGACAGCTTGCGCCACCCCGTTCCGTCTCAACTCATACAAGTCATCCAAAGTGCTTTTGCTGCCAGGAAGCAGAATAATATCAGCTTTGGCCAGATCTTCCGTATTATTAGTATAATAAAGGTGCACTCGTTCATCCCGTTCCAATCTGTTGAAATCTGTAAAGTTTGAGAGATGACGCAACAGAACAACTGCTATGTTTATTTTGCCTTCCACTGCTTGCATCCGTTTATAGTCCAAGACTACGGAATCCTCTTCCTCAATATGTATATTTCTATAATAAGGTATTACTCCCAAGACAGGAATACCACATAAATCTTCCATCATCTTCACACCAGGCTCAAACAAACGGATATCCCCTCTGAATTTATTAATGATTATTCCTTTTATACGTTTCTTGTCCTCAGTAGTTTGTAACATGACCGAACCATAGACACTGGCAAATACTCCTCCCCGGTCAATATCAGCTACCAAAATCACATCCGCATCCGCATAACAGGCCATCGGCATATTCACCAAATCAGTATCCCGCAGATTTATTTCGGAAATGCTCCCTGCTCCCTCCATTACAATAGGGTTATAACGTGCGGCAAGACGGTCAAAGGCTGCGTTTACCTCTTGCCTCAGTTCTTCACGCCCCTCCTTGCGAAAATACTCAAAAGCGTTACGATTACCGATGGGACGACCGTTTAACACCACTTGCGAAGTATGATCGGAGCTGGGTTTCAATAACAGAGGATTCATGTCCGTGTGACAAGGAACTCCGGCAGCTTCAGCCTGTACAGCCTGTGCACGGCCTATTTCCAATCCTTCCGGAGTGGCATACGAATTCAATGCCATATTTTGTGCCTTGAAAGGTGCCGGTTGATAACCATCCTGTTTAAAAATGCGGCATAATGCGGTGGCAATAACACTTTTACCAACGTCACTACCTGTTCCCGCCAACATAATGGGGTGTAATTTCTTTTTCATCACTCTTTCTTTTTTCTTTTATAGGCAAAGGACTGCCACTTTTCTTCCGTCCAGTTCTGCTGTTGCATCTCATAACGGGCCATAACAAAAAATAAATCGGACAGCCGGTTGATAAACCGAAGTATGATTTCCGGTAACGGATCGTGTTTATGCAAAGTCCATAATCTCCGTTCTGCCCGACGTGCCACAGTCCTTGCAAATTGCAACTGTGCCGATACAGGTGTTCCTCCGGGAAGAATAAAATAACCATTATCCTCCATTTGTTCCATCAACTTGTCCATTGCCTCCTCACAAAAAGAGCATAAATTATCAGGCAAAATATTGGGATTCCCATCACGAAGGGCCGATGGTGTGGCCACATGGCTCATCACTACCATTATATTTTTCTGAATCGTAAAAAGCAAGGATTGCCATTCGTGCTCCTGCGGCAAAAGTGAACGTATTATTCCTATAACAGCATTCAATTCATCGATACATCCATTAGCCTCGATACGGATATCATCCTTAGGTATCCGTTCTCCACCATGAATCCCTGTCATGCCCTTATCCCCAGTACGTGTATAAATGCGCCTCATACTTCCCATAATTTTAATATATCCGTTTCTCCCCAATATAAATGGGTATACCCGGCTATCACATTTTTATATCTATAAAGCGGGGTACTCACTTCCATTCCTCTTGCCGTAAATTGTTTTGCTACAGAAGGCATAGCATCAGGAGCAACGACATTGGAATAATGAAATTCGTGCCCGCGAAGCTCCATCCCTTTATATTCTATACGGCGATATCCTAGATGAAGTCTGGCACCCACCATGGTACAATCCAAAGGCAAAATACCCGTCATGGCATATGCAGTCCCTCCTTGGCGGACTGTCAGGGAACGGGTGAGAAACATCATACCTCCACACTCGGCCAAAATCTTCCCCCCCTCCTCTGCATAGGTTCTTAATGCTTCCATTAACTTTTTGCGCCGATGCAGTTGACGGGCAAACAATTCCGGATATCCTCCGGGTAAATAAACCAAATCAGCATCCGGCAAATCACTACCATATACAGGACTGAAATAAGTAATGCTTCCTAGCGCAGACAAGCGGTCTATGTTTTCTCTATAGATAAAGTTGAAAGCCGGATCCCGCGCTATGGCTATCTTCATCTTTTTAGCAGAAGGAGCAAAACTTTCCACCCCTATCTCAGAACTATAAGGCAATGTATACCGACACGGGAAATTACGATGACAAATACTCAGCAGCTTATCCAAATCCACATATTTCTCAACCAATTCCGCAGCCTGTTCTATTAAGGTGTTCATGGAACGTTTGGCTGTCAATGTCAAACCCAAATGCCGGGATGGAATTTTCAACCCTTCTGTCATAGGCAGATATCCCAAACACTCTACTCCTGCATCAACACAAGCCTCACGTAAATAAGCGAAATGAGAAGGAGATGATACTTGATTGAAAACAATACCTGCAATCTTCACAGCCGGATTAAAATGCTTGAAACCATAAATTAACGGAGCCACAGAATAAGCTGTAGAACGAGCACTTACTATAAGCACTACAGGGATATTCAACAATCTGGCTATTTCAGCACTACTTCCCTGCATTCTTTGATAACCGTCGAACAATCCCATCACTCCTTCGGTTACACATACATCGGCTCCATCTCCATATTTATTATACAGATGTTGTACATGGGTATTTGATGCCATCCAAATATCCAAATTCACCGACTCATGGTCAGCAGCCAGCGTATGAAATTGTGTATCAATATAATCAGGACCACATTTAAAAGGCTGTACTCGCAGGCCTCGTTTGTGCAATGCCCGCAGCAACCCCATCGTAAAAGTCGTTTTTCCGCTTCCCGATGTAGCGGCCCCTATGAGTAATTGTGGCTTCATTCTTTAGTATTTCTTTTAAAAACGGATACAAAGATAGTGCAAATTGCAAATTATCGAAATTAGAATAACAGATTAATTCATAATTCCGACATATCAAGTAAATATCCTTAGAAAGCAATTAAAGTTTTATGGTTTATCAATTAAATAAGCTACCTTTGCAGTCATTTTGCCGGGATGACAGCTATAAAACGAAGCATCCTATCCCATAAAACCTACTCTAATATTTTGAAAGACAACTTTTTGAATTATAAAATTGATACTATAAATAATTAAACTAGATAATGAATTATGGAACTTTTTAGAAATCTCTTTGAAGGGTACCCTAATTTATGGGGCGGCGGAGTAGCACATTCCGTACTTATTCTTTCACTGGTCATTGCTTTCGGTATCATGTTAGGAAAAATAAAAGTGGCAGGTATCTCATTGGGAGTAACCTGGATACTTTTTGTAGGAATTGTATTCGGTCATTTCAATCTGAACCTGGACGAACATCTGTTGCATTTCTTAAAAGAGTTCGGTCTGATATTATTTGTCTACTCAGTCGGACTACAAGTGGGTCCCGGTTTCTTCTCAGCATTCAAAAAAGGAGGATTCACACTAAACCTGCTTGCCATGATGGTTGTATTTTTAGGTGTGACCATCACCATTATACTCCATTTCATAACAGGTGTCCCCATTACCACAATGGTAGGAATTCTTTCGGGTGCTGTAACAAATACCCCGGGACTAGGTGCCGCACAGCAAGCAAACAGTGATCTGAATGGTATAGACGCTCCCGAAATAGCACTGGGATATGCCGTAGCCTATCCACTGGGTGTAGTAGGATGTATTCTCTCCCTGCTGGCATTGAAATATATCCTGCGCATCAACACAAAAACCGAAGAAGCCGATGCGGAACGGGGATTGGGACATCTACAAGAACTGACCGTACGCCCTATCTCACTAGAAATACGCAATGAAGCCGTAGAAGGTAAAACAATAAAAGAAATCAAGCCATTGGTGAATCGTGATTTTGTGATTTCACGCATACGGCATTGTGACGGAGACAAACAAACAGAACTAGTGAACTCCACTACAGTATTTCACATGCACGATGAAATCCTTGTTATCGCCAATCCGATAGATGTAGAAGCTATCACTGTATTTTTTGGAAAACAAGTGAATGTGGAATGGGATTTCCAGAATAAACAACTTATTTCCAGAAAAATTCTGATCACCAAGCCTGAATTGAATGGCAAGACATTGGCTCAACTAAAAATCAGGAATAACTTCGGAGCAAGCATTACCCGTGTAAACCGTTCGGGTGTAGACCTTGTGGCCACTCCCAACCTGCAATTGCAAATGGGTGACCGGGTAAAGATTGTGGGTAGCGAACTGGCTGTAGCCCATGCCGAAAAGATTCTAGGTAATTCCATGAAACGTTTGAATCATCCCAACCTGATTCCTATTTTCTTAGGCATCGCATTAGGGTGTATTTTAGGAAGCACTCCTTTTTTATTCCCCGGTATCCCTCAACCGGTAAAACTGGGACTGGCAGGAGGCCCCCTTATTGTGTCCATCCTGATAAGCCGTTTCGGACCACATTATAAATTGATAACCTATACCACCATAAGTGCCAATTTGATGGTACGTGAAATCGGTATCTCACTTTTCCTTGCTTGCGTAGGATTAGGAGCCGGTAAAGGATTCATCGAAACAATTATTAACGAAGGCGGATATGTATGGATAGCATACGGCGCCATTATTACGCTGCTGCCTTTACTGATTGTAGGAATAATAGGACGATATGTTTATAAACTGAACTATTACACCTTGATCGGAGTATTGTCCGGAGCCACCACCAATCCGCCCGCATTAGCCTACTCCAATGATTTGACCTCTTGTGACGCTCCGGCAGTAGGTTATGCCACCGTTTATCCGCTCACCATGTTTTTACGTGTGCTTACAGCACAAATATTAATATTGGCGCTTGCCTGAAATCACTATCCGAATTATTGCAAATTCATATTGCCGTAGGAGTGAATCAAATTCACTTCTACGGTTCAAAATCCCCTCCTCTTTTCAATATTCTCTCCGTTTTAAGCAGTCATTTTTTCACTAATCTTAAAACATATATAAAATAATTGTCTACCTTTGCGCCCGGTTTGGTGATACAGATATTTTTTCTCTATCTGTATAAAAGGGAATTCGGTTGTGGAATCCGAAGCAGTGCCCGCTACTGTGAAACCCATTTGATGAAAAGCAACTCTCGCTATGCCACTGTTTCGAAAATGAAGAAATGGGAAGGCGCTTTTCAGGGTGAAGCCAGGAAACCTGCCAAATCAAAACATAGATAATCACGCTCTCCCGGGGTCAGGAAAGCCAATTATTAATTCTTAAATTCTTTCGATGAAAGTAAAATTATTATTGACAGCAATTACTTTAAGCTGTCTGGCTATTGACGTACTGGCACAAGTCAGTATCAGTGGAAAGATTGTGAGTGCCGATACCAACGAACCTGTAGTGGGGGCTAATATTCGTATTGACCAAAGCCTTTCAGGATGCACCACAAATGGTAAAGGCGAGTTTAATATCAACAATCTTCCTGATGGAAAACATGTATTAAGAATCACGCATGTCAGTTACACACCCAAATCTGTCACCACAAAAGGGGGTGAAAAAAATCTTCTTATCAAGCTACAAGACAGTTTTACCAATATAGGCCAGGTAGTAGTAACCGGAACAGGAACACACCACCGCATGACGGATAGTCCCGTGCCTGTTTCCGTTATCACCGCAAAGGATTTAAGTAATGCCAGTGTAACATCGCTGGACGAGGCCTTACAAAAGCTGACCCCATCTTTCTCAAGTATGACCAACGGTATGGGTACAACATTGAGTCTGAATGGATTGCCTGATGATTATTTCATTTTTCTGGAAAATGGCAAACGCCTGTATGGAGATGATACTTACGCCCGAATCAATGTTGCCAAAATCAAACGTATTGAAATATTGAACGGTGCCTCTTCCGCTCTTTACGGAACAAATGCTATCGGAGGAGTAATCAACATTATTACTGATGATGCAAAAAATGCTATCAATGTTTCCAGCGATACCCGTTATGCCAGTAAAGGACGTTTTACCCAGTCCGTAAACGCAGATGTCAATACCGGCAAGTTCGGCTCCTACACCTCTTACCGCCGTCAGCAGGCCGAGGGATGGCAACTGAATCCATACGAAGAGAACTCCAAAACTCATGAACTGGAAGAAACCGGGAAAGTAGCTTCTACAGGATTCTATGCAAATACTGTCAATCAAAAATTCACTTTTGATGCTACCGACAAACTCTCCTTTTATGCCCGCGGCGGATATTATGACAACAAGACACGCCGCCCTTATGAAGCATACGACTACAACATATTGCATGAAACCTTTAATTATGGTATTGGTACCCAATACATGATAAGTAAAGGGAATTATATTACCGCAGACTATTACGCCGATCATTTTTCTTCCTCTTATTGTTTTTTTAAAGACAATAAAACTTATAATGGAAAAGCAGGTGAAGAGCAAGTGCGCAAACGGACCCGCAATCACAATCTTAGCATAAAAGGTATCTTTAAATTAGGTGGCCGACACAAACTTTCAGTCGGCACAGAATATATCGTTGATGTCTTGAAAAGTCAAACAGACAATATAGCTAAAGAAGATGCTTATACACTGGCCTTGTTTGCACAAGATGAAATAAAGTTACTGAGAAATCTACAGGCTTTGATCGGTGTACGTTACATTTATCATGAAAATTTCAAAAATCATGCCACTCCCAATGTAGCACTGATGTATAAACCCGGCAAATTCAATTTCCGTGCCTCCTATGCAGCAGGTTTCCGAACTCCTACCCTGTCTGAACTCTATGCCACTGACATAGCTAAAAAAAATGACAGGTTAACAATAGGCAATTTGGATTTAAAGCCGGAAAAGAATGATTATTTCTCATTGAGTGCAGAGTATGTACATGAGCGTTTTTCTGTATCAGTCAATGCTTTTTATAATAATATTCGTGACATGATAGATTATAATACGATTGCCACGGGAGATAAAGCTATGGAGCAATATGGTCATAAGGAAGTTCGTCAACGTGATAATATAGCGGAGGCTAAAGTATACGGAATCAATGTATCCGCCAATGCATACCTAGGTGCCGGGTTCAATTTAAGCGGAGGATATACTCATCTTAATACCCAAGACGTGGAATTGGAACAACCCATCGACAAAAGTATTAAAAACGCATACAATATCAATGCCCAATGGGCGCATTCATGGAAGATATATCGGTTGAACATAAATTTGAACGGTCGTATCAACAGCAAACGTTTCTCTAAAAGTTATGGCTATGCTCCCGACTATCAATTGTGGGATTTAAACACACGCCATTCTTTCAACTTAAAATCTGTAATCATAGAACCCGGATGTGGCATAGAAAACCTGTTCGATTATACGGATGATCGTCCTTATAACAGCAATTATGCAACTCTTACCCCCGGACGTTCATTCTATATCAGTTTGTCTTTAAAATTTAAAAGCTAAAAAAATCAAAGACTTATCGAAGATAATATAAAATAAACCTATATCTTTGCAACAGAATTAGTAATCGGGCTATCACATAGCCCGATGCAAGGGAATCCGGTGTAAATCCGGGGCTGTACCTGCAGCTGTAAATCCTCATTATGTTGATTGGATAGTCCAAAACCACTGTTTCATTTGAAGAAATGGGAAGGTTTCCAATCAGAGGAAAGCCAGAATACCTGCTAAGTCTGTTGAACAATAAACACCAAGCTTCCAGGATTAGAAGTATGTGTCCATTCGAACAAGCGTTTTCCAACGTCTATTCCTTTGTGGCATTCCTCTTTATCAGAGGGAAACTTGATGTTTTATTTTGCAAATTAAATAAAACACAATATGAGGTATTTACTTCCTGCTATTCTACTATTAGGTACACAAATTGCAAGTGCCCAAAGTATTCTCAAAGATAAAGACGATAAAGAATTGTCCGTATTACTGAATGAAGTGGTCATCACGGGTACAGGTACTGAACATTATCTGAAAGATGCTCCCGTACAGACTGAAGTAATAACCAGCAAAGCTTTGGAACAATATCAGGCACGCAGTATAGACGATTTGCTCAGTGGTCTTAGTCCTTCATTGACCTTTCATGATGGTGATATGGGGAGCCATATCCAACTAAACGGATTGAACAATGACTATATCCTGATCATGATAAATGGAAAAAGAATGAATGGCGATGTAGGAGGGCAAAACGACTTGAATCAATTAAATCCAGCTAATATAGAACGCATAGAGATTGTAAAAGGGGCCGCTTCTTCACTTTATGGCAGTGACGCAATAGCCGGAGTTATCAATATCATAACCAAACGTAACCGTGAAAAAATGGAGCTCACCAATACATCCCGCATAGGTGAATATGGTGATATACGTCAAAGTACCAGTTTCGGCTTTAATTATGGAAAGATAAAATCTGTAACCGGAATCAACTTCCGGCATACCGATGGCTGGCGGAATACAGACCTGCAGTGGGATCAGAATCAATTGAAATCCGGCTCTACTATGTTGACCGTAAACCGTTCTTCAAACTATACCCTGTCCGAGAACATTGAATGGCAAGTCAATCGCAAACTAGACCTCACTGCAGAAGGCACTTATTATGAGCGTTGGGTAATGCGTACACACGGTCCTTGGAAATATCAAGCCAACGATTTTTATTATCGCAACTATACATTTGCAGTAGGAAGTAAATATAAATTAGGAAAACGGAATTATCTGACTGCAGACCTCTCGTATGGCAGATACGGTTACTTCTATGACTATAAGCTAAACGAGCATACTGATTATTTTCTAGACAATGACCGCCATGAACGTATCACCTACTTTGCCGGTCAACGTATCAAACAAAGTATTCAGAAACAAATATTAGGCCAGGTAAAAAGTGTATTTTATCTTGGAGAGGACCATATTTTAAATGCAGGAATCGAATATCAGTACAATCATTTGGAATCACCTCATCACATTGACGGTGACCGCGCTTCCGTTTATACGTTGGCAGCTTATATACAAGAGGAATGGACAGCCAGAGAAAATCTGGTTCTGACTGCCGGGGTACGAGGAACACAACACAAGGAAACAGGATTGAATTTCAGTCCGAAAATATCAGGACTTTATAAACCCGGAGAACATATTAATTTGCGTGCTTCTTATGCTTTAGGCTACAAAGCACCCACTATTAAAGAACTTTATTATAATTATACCGGCGTTATCGGAGGCGGTGCCTTGACTGCATATCATGGCAACACAGATCTAAAAGCACAAACCTCACAATATGCTTCAATCGGTATCGAGTACGTAGGGCAAAAATTCCAAGCCAGTTTAACCGGATACATGAATTATCTTCACAACATGATTGAGTTGGTTGAAATTTCCGTAACTCCCGATGAAAAGTTTCTTGAAGTAGAAAAGAGCAAACAATATAAGAATCTGACAAAGGCACGTATTTATGGTATGGATTTCACCTTCAACTATCGTCCTGCAAAATCTCTCAGCCTTGCCGGCGGATATAGTTATGCTGATCCAAAAGCGCAATATCCTAACAAAGGTATAGATTATATGAAATATCTTCCTATTGATGCTACTTCCAGCCATAATGCAAATTTAAATGTCTTATGGCAACATTCATGGAAACTGTATCGTTTGGGTATCGGCATCTATGGCAGATATCAGTCTACACGCCGTTATATAAATGATAATAATGCCGACGGATTCCAAACTTGGCGTATCAACACAGCCCACTCATTATTAAAAATGAAACGGTGGTCATTAACGATGAATGCCGGGGTAGATAATGTATTTGACTATGTAGACCGTACTCCTTTCGGACGGAATCGTGCCACATCAACTCCCGGAAGAACTTTTTATGTCTCCGCCCTCATTAAATTCAAAAACAATTAATAACCAACAATTTATAAATTAATTTTTATTAATATGAAACAATTCAAGTATTATCTGATGGCGGCTTTTGTTGCTGCCGCAACTTGCACAGGATTCAGTTCCTGTAGTGACAATGATGATGAAGAAAGTACTGTTAATCCTGCTGTGGATGTAGTAACCAGAACCAAGCAACACGACACAGCCATTTTGCTCTGTACTTTTGGCAGTACCTATAATGAGTCCCTTTCTGTTTATGATGATGTGATTGAGGATTTTAAAGCTAAATTCCCCAATACGGATATTTATATGTCATTTACTTCACGTACATGTATCGGACGTGTAGAAGCATCTACCGGCATAGCACGTTATGAATTGGACCAATGGTTGAAAGCAATAGGCGATGCAGGATACAAACGTGTGGCTGTACAATCATTGCATGTAATTCCAGGCGAAGAATATCTTTCATTAATGAATACTGATGTAAAAAAATACTTTATGATTCAATGGTATCCGCATATTGATGTATTGAAAGGTGCCAACCTTCTTTCCAGTGCAGAAGATACTAAAGATGTAGCAGAGATACTTTACAAACACTATGAGTCTAAATTAGCAGGCAAGAACAACATCGTGCTTCTAATGGGACACGGTAATCCGGATGAGAATTACAATGCTAACAAAAAGTACTCTGACATGGAAAAAGCATTGCAGGAACTTGCTGCCAACAACAATATCTTTGTAGGTACTGTGGATTATGGTGACATGCTTTTCTTCCCGAAAGAAATAGAGGAAGAACCGGCTAATAGAATTCCTGTAGAAGGATTTGACAAAACCCAATATCCCGACTGTATGTACTCTAAGGTGATGAGCTATTGCGAAAAGAACGGTCTGAACCCATCAGAAGTAAATGTTTATCTTGCACCTTTCATGTCAATTGCCGGTGACCATGCCCACAACGACCTTTGGGGATTGGAAGCTATGGCCGAAGATGACGATGTAAGTAATGTGGAAATCAATACAAATGAATATAGCTGGCGTGAACGTTTGGAGAAATTAGGATTCAAAGTGGACAGAACATTCGAAAGCCACCCGATAGATCAAGCCGGAGCTGATCATGGTATTAAAGACGGATGTAATATGAAAGCCCTTGGCAGTTATCCTGAGATTCGCCAAATTTGGGTAAACCATTTATATGAAAACTGGAATGACGACAGTGCATGGGAGAATGGTGAAGACTATCAACCGGAAGCATAACCAACTTAATATATTTATCTGAAAAAGGCGGAATTTATTTCCGCCTTTTTCAGATACGCCAAAACCGATAGGTAATATCTTTCATCTCATCCCCGTATATCCGATAGAAATGCTGATTGGTATCAGGAGATTTCAAGCCACCCAATTTTTCAATATACGGTCCCAACTTTATATATTCAAAGTTCTGAACGGAAAGACCTTCCGGCAATTCATTCTTCCCCGAATACCAACCCACCTTTACCAAAGCGATAGACTGTCGGTGAAGAAATCCTGCCAACCTTTCCACTTCAAAGGGTTCGGCATCGCCTCCCATAAAACAGACGCAAGTCACCGCCTTTCCATACTTCTGTAAAAGATGCCCAAGACTTTCTTCCGTTAAAGATTCTCCTACATTTTCCAACAAATGAGGGCTATGACAGCCCTTGCACCTATTGGGACAGTTAGAGAGATTGATCGCCAGAGTGACTTCATCCGGAATTTCTTGAAATACGATGTCATAATCAACGTAACGGAGCATAATATCTTTGTGCAGCCTCCTTCTGCCTTGCCTGAGAAAAATTACTGATCCGCTTCATATACCCGATAACACGTGTCAGATAATCCACATTCCGACTATGACATTCAGGACATTCATGCAAGTATCTCTTATCAATATGCTTACATTCATTGCAAATGGTATTCGGTATATTAAATGTAAAGTAATTACAGCCTTCTATAGCAGCTACCCGAAGTAGTTGTCTGTACTGCTCCTTACTAAGATGTTCTTCCAAATTCATGTGCAAGGCCGAGCCTCCCGTTAAATGCTTTATATAGCGGCGTCCATGCAGACGGAATTTATCGACAACATTCAACGATTTGTCTTCTACAATATAGAAATAACTGTTATAACATTCTCGGAATGTTTGGAAGCCTGCTTCTTTATCCCATTTAGCGTGCTTCACTCCTACATTCTCAGCAGGAATCATTTCGCAATTAAACAAAACATCCTTTGTACGGTACTTCCTATTATATCGTTCAATCATTCCTAAAATCTCCTGAACAAATGCTTCATACTTAGGGTTATCATTGATTTCAATACCCATAAATTGCGCTGCTTCCACCAAACCATTAACACCGATAGTTAGATACTGACGGTTCATATTGATGTAACCAGCATCAAACAAAGGCAGCATACCTTTCGACTGCAACAATTTCAGATTCTCATTATAAGCCAACTGGACTTTGTGTACCAAATCAACCACTTCTTCCAAAAAAAACGGATAAAGTATACCGGATTTCACCGCATGCTGGATGCAACGGTTCAAATTAATAGTCAGCACACTTTTTGAGCCTGTAGAAACCCCACCTGCTCCCAAAGTATAGCTGAAACCATTGTCCTGTATCTCATTGCGAAGACGGCAGCAACTACTTAAAGAATCTGCATTATCACTCATATAAGTAAAGAAAGAATGACCTTCGGAATACATTTCAGCCGTAAAGTCACCATATTCCTTATCTAATACATCACCATCTTTAGTCAAAAGCGCCATTGTTTCTACAGGAAATGTTAAAACAGTACGTGTACGCTCTTTATTAAACCATTTCATGAAACGTTTCTGCAACCAACTTAGTGAATTCCAGTCAGGTTGGCTTCCATCGGGAAAAAAGAAGTTACCAAAAAGACTTTCAAAATAATATTTGTCATAGTAAGCTACATTCCAAAAGACGGCTTGAAAATTACGCGCCCCTGTAGGCTGGTTAATAGAATATACTATTTGCTCGAAACAGTCTGTAATGATTTTGTCTATTGTTCTTTGTTTGGTAGATAAATCAACAATCTTATCGGGATACTTATAATATTCCTGCCCATATTCCAAACCAATGAAATAATTCATATACATCAAAAACTCTGGAGTAGCACAGGCACCACTTAACATACTGGATACAATAAAAACCATATTGACAAATCCACCACAAAAAGATTTCAAGTTAGTAGGAGCCGTAGAGTTCCCTCCCACTGCTATCGTACCATTATTCAACCAAGGATACATAGTAATGCTGGCACAATAATTAGCCAGATTAGTTTCATCATTTTTATAAATAAAATGATGATTCAGAAGTTCCAAATAACGATCGGACAATTCCTTTCCATACATGTCTTTCAAACGGTCAGTCAACAGACGACGGTTGAGACGAATAAAATTTGATTTGGGTAACTCTCCTATCAGCGTAGCAATATTCTTATTCTCCACATTGGCATTCGCATCATATTTACTGCCGGTTGCCGGATTGGAAGCGTCACAATAGTCAAGCAAAAACTTCAGTTTATCTCTCACCTCACGATCCTCCAAATGTTTCTGACGATACAGCATATACGCCTTGGCAACACTGTAATAATGTTCAGCCATCAGGGCCACCTCCACCTGATTCTGGATTTCTTCCACATTCATTCCATCACTGACACTAACGCGACTCAATACAGTAGTAATCACATCCTGGGTAGCAAAACTTCCTACTGACAAAAATGCTTTGGCTATTGCATTTTTAATTTTATCAAGAGAGAAAGTTTCTTTTTTACCATCTCTCTTAATAATAAATACCTCTGAATTAATCATACTTATAAATTAAGGTTATACAAAACACACATTATTCAATATAAGTCTTTCACACACGACAATTCATGGAAACCAGTAATAAAAAGGATCAGTATGATTCGTTCTATCGCCTTTCACCCGAAAGCCATGAATGATATAAACAATAACGGCAGGTCTTCTGACTTGTTTCCGTTGTAGCGCCTTCCCGGTTTTCACAATAACCAGTGGCTAAGAATGTCACAACACTTCCCCACACTATGGGAGGATAAAACTTACAGCTACGGGGATAGTTCCTGATTTGCACAGGATTCCCTTTTAATTCCGTTTCGCGCCAACGGCTAATCCGGAAACCGATATTACTGACAAAGTTAGGAATTAAATCAATAAAACAACTGGAAAAAGAAAAAAAACTTCAAGCAACACTTTTTTCATCTTTTCCGCTTCGTTTAATTATAAAATCCATTATCTTTGCCCCGAATTGGTTTCGGATAGTCTATCTGCTATTCGGATTAAAAGGGAATCGGGTGCAAATCCCGGACAGTCCCGCTGCTGTGAAGCTCTGCTGGAATCTTGAAAAATACCTTTGCCACTGATGTGACAATCCTCACATCGGGAAGGCTTCAAGATAAGGAGTCAGTCAGAAGACCTGCCATTCATTAAAGGCTGTTTTTACTCGTGGGATTAGGAAAGCAGTACGAAAGAAAATAAGAAAATAAAAAATTTACGGGAGGAATGCCTATGAAAAAGGTATGTCCACGTTGTGGTGCAACATTTGATTGTATGCACAATGATATTTTATCGTGTCATTGCGCAACTGTCCGACTGGATGCTCTGCAACGCACCTATTTAATGGAGAATTATTCCGATTGCCTGTGCCATGACTGCCTGAAAGCCGTCAAGGACAGTTTCTATGCCTGCGAAATTAACCCCCGTTATAATAAGAAGAAAAATGATAAAGAAAGTATTGATTGCAAACAGAGGTGAAATAGCCTTACGTGTAATGCGTTCCTGCCGAGAAATGGGCATACGGACCGTTGCTGTCTTTTCAGAAGCCGACCGCACTTCTCATCATGTGATGTATGCTGACGAGGCCTATCTTATAGGTCCTGCTATAGCCAGGGAAAGCTATTTAAATATAGAAAAAGTAATAGAGACTGCCAAACGATGCAAAGCCGATGCCATTCATCCCGGTTATGGTTTTTTGTCCGAGAATGCTGATTTTGCCC
>OHEN01000054.1_pt1 | contig 104074 bp, 108 predicted proteins | sample 1567291 | NCBI WGS metagenome assembly OHEN01 (sample SAMEA3879592, study PRJEB24766) | human gut metagenome | biome: human-associated habitat; feature: feces | place: USA | collected 1985/1987
ACAGAAACGTTCCAAAAATTCCTGAGCAAGAGCTTCATCTTTTTTTCCTTTTTTAACAGATACAATATCTTTCAAAATGCTTGCTGCTTGTTCATCGGTTATGTATCTGTGCAATCCTTGACCCCAAGCTACCTTTTCAGGAGCATTTTCATTATGATAGTAATTCCAAAACAACACTTTTTTTGCTTCATCTTTTGTAAGACTTAATTTGTATTTTGATGAGGTTGTTACATAACCCTCATCACGATTGTCGCCTTCATAGGCTTCATCAACAAGGAATACCCCAAATACAAATCTATCTTTTTCAGAATCGTGAGGTTCTCTTGTCGTAAGAATAGCTAAACTGTTTACCTGAACCTTATTCAACTTCATAGGTCTTTGATGATTTTCTTTTGTCAATGCAAATCCGGCAAACGCTGTCCAGTTTCTAAGCATTTGACTTTCATAGCAAACGAATCCATCTTCTTCTGAAATGCTATCCAATTCTTTTCTTGTAATAATTGAGTCATCATCACAGCACCAATTATGCTGAGCGACCTCAATGTTATAATCTATCATTTCATCACTACAAGCACATATATATCCGATTCCGTTTTCAGCCAAGCCACCATTACAATAGTTACACTTAAAAGCAATGTTTTCTTTCGGATATGTTTTCTGTCTTGTTCCAGATGGTTTAACAATCGTTTGAGTTTTTATTAAACGAGCTTGTTCTTCTTGCTTTTGTCTTTTGATTTCCGCTTCTTTTTCCTTTTTTATCGCCAATTCTTCAAGCACTATATTCTGTATATTTGAATTTTCGCATTGTAAGAACTTTTCAAAAGCTTCAGGAAACTGAAACTGCTTTGTTCCTACCGGAAATTCGATTTTAAGATATGTGTCTGTTTGTTCAATGACCTTGCCGACACCAAAACTCTTATGTTTTATATTAACACCTAATAATTCAATCATTCCGTTCACCTTGTCCTTCTTTATCCGCATTTTTATAATATGGACTCAAATTTATAAACAGCTTTTTCATTTCGTCCACATCTGCACAGTTGTACTGGTCAAGCATTTTTGTAACACCTTGTTCGATAAATACCTATCTGTAACGAACTTCCATTGGTGTTAAATAATCATTGTATGAATGAGGACGAACATAATTATACCAATTGATATAATTCATGGTAAGTTCATCCATCATCTCCACACTTGAAAATGAGGTTACATTATTATCTTTACAGAAATTCACAAAATCCCATGAGGTAAACTGTACTCCCTGATCTGAGTGCAGAATCACTTTAGGGTAATTTTCTTTTTTCCAGTCTTGTATCCCAGTTTAGAATGCATGATTACGGCACATAAATTTAATTCTTTTTTCATGTATTTGTGCATAGTGGTATTGCTTAATTCATAGCCATAACGTTTGATGAAAATACGCATAGCCCTATAGCCTATAACACGATTATTGTTGTAATAAACACACTTTATAAGCTCAAAGATATGTGCTAAGCGTTCATGATATTTCTGCTTTGCCTCCTTTTTGTAGTTGTAGTAACAATTAGGGCTAATTCCAAATTTATTGCATAGCCATCTTAAACCAAATATATTTTTATTATCGTCGATAAATCGATATACTACTAATCGATTTCCTTTGCGAAGAATGCCGCTGCTTTTTTTAAGAAAGCAATTTCCTTATCTTTTTCGTTAAGAAGCTGATTTAATCTTCTAATCTCCCTTGCTTCATTAGATTCAGGCGTAGTGTTGGTGGTATAAAGGCATTCTTCCTTATACTGATTAACCCATTGGCTAATAGTACTCTTTGCAATATTATAGTCAGCAGCTATTTGAACGGTCGACTTATCTCCAGCCATATATGCTTTGACTACTTCTTTCTTAAAATCATCGCTGTAACGTATTGACATAGTGATGTCCTCCTTGTTTGAGTAATATTATAATATATTATTCGAACAATGTGTTACAAATTTATTATACCACTACAGACTATGTTCTTGGAAATCTCAATCAGGACAGATACAGAAAGATGTCTGCGGACTATGAAGCCGAACAGGAACGGTTAAAGCTCGAAATTGAAGTTATCGAAGAATGGGTGGAACAGCGGGAAGAAATGAATGACGGTCTGGATGCCTTTATCGCCCTGACACAGAAATATGTGGATGTGGAGGAGCTGACACAGACCATCGTGAACGAGTATATCAAGAAGATCGTTGTCTATGCCCCGGACAAGTCCAGCGGCAAGCGCAAGCAGAAAGTGAAGATTTTCTTCAACTTCGTGGACGATGTAGATATTCCCGTTATTTCCGAGCCTATTGTCACACAAACAACCTATGAACACAGAAAAACGGCGTGACCTTCGGGTCACACCGTTCTCTGCGACAAAATAGTTACTTGTCACTATTAAGCCTTGAGTTTACTGGACTTTTTTGGCGGAGAGGATGGGATTCGAACCCATGTGCCCTTGCGGACAAACGGTTTTCAAGACCGCCTCGTTATGACCACTTCGATACCTCTCCGTATTCTGTTTTCGCTGTTCATCTGAATCAGCGCAAGACATATATTACCATCCCCGGCTCTTTATGTCAATAACAATTTTTCATTTTTTTTGCTTTTTTTAAAAAAACTTCTGCAATTAACAAATCTTCCGGTGTTGTGACCTTGATATTCTCGTATTTTCCCTGAACAAGCTTGACTTTATGACCGGTAAACCGTTCCACAATCATTGCATCATCCGTGATCCTTTCGCCGGATTCTGCTGCCTGCCACATTTCCCCATATGCTTCCATTAAAAGTTCATAAGAAAAGCTCTGTGGTGTCTGTACCGCCCACAGACAGCTTCTGTCCGGTGTATCCACAGCATAATGTTTTGCATTTCCCACTTTGATCGTATCTTTTACCGGTACACCAATCACACATGCATGCTCCTCTTCTACGGCACGCATGGACAACCGGATTTCCGTTTCATCAATCATCGGACGTGCCCCATCATGGATCAGAACATAGTCGGTGCCCGCAGCTGCTTTTAATCCTTCATATACTGACAGATAACGTTCTTTGCCGCCCGGAATCACCGCGCGGACTTTTCTGAAATCACAAGCCTCTACAATTTCTTTTCTGCAATAGGAAACATCATCTTTTCCTGTTACCAGTATAATATCATCTACCGGACTCTTTTCAAATGCATACAGACTGTAATAGACCAGCGGATGTCCACACAGTTCCATAAACTGTTTAGGTGTATCACTTTGCATTCTTCTTCCACTGCCTGCCGCAAGTACGATCGCTGTATAGCGTTTCCTGTTTTCCATCCGGTCATTCTCCCAATTTCAGATTCGGAACCGCGTTCAGATCCAGCCCTGCACGTTTTCCCGCAATAAAGTCATAATATGCTGCAGCACCTATCATCGCTGCGTTATCGGTGCACAGAATCGGCGAAGGATGATAAAATTTCACCCCTTCTTCACGGCACATCTGTTCCATGGCCGCACGGATTACTCCGTTGGATGCAACTCCGCCGGCAATTGCAAAACTGTCCATATGATATTCGCGGATTGCATGCCGCGCATGATCCACCAGCACATCCGTCACCGACTGCTGGAATGATGCTGCAACATCCGCCTGATTAATTGGAAGATTTTTCATCCTGCATCCGTTCAGATAATTCAGCACCGCAGACTTTAATCCACTGAAACTGAAATCATATACCCCATCTGCAATCTTTGCCCGCGGAAAGGAAATTGCCTTCGAATCTCCTTCATGGGAAACTTTTTCAATTTTTGGTCCTCCCGGATATCCCAGCCCGATTGCGCGTGCCACTTTATCAAATGCTTCTCCTGCCGCATCATCCCTGGTCCGTCCGAGGATTTCATACGTTCCGTAATCCGTCACTTTCACAAGGTGCGTATGCCCTCCAGAGACCACAAGACATAAAAACGGTGGTTTCAGATCAGGATTTTCAATATAATTTGCGCTGATATGTCCTTCTATATGATGTACCCCTACCAGCGGAATGTTCGCAGCATAGCTGATCGCCTTAGCCTCTGCCACGCCAACCAGCAGTGCACCAACTAGCCCCGGCCCGTAAGTCACACCAATCGCATCCATATCCTGTAATGTCATATCTGCATCCGAAAGTGCCTGTGCGATTACCTGATTGATCTTTTCAATATGCTTTCTCGATGCGATCTCCGGTACAACCCCTCCATATAATGTATGGAGAGCAATCTGTGAAGAAATTACATTCGAACGCATATCCCGGCCATTCACCACAACTGCCGCAGCGGTTTCATCACAAGAGCTTTCAATCGCAAGTATTTTTATAGTCTGTTCTGTGTCACTCATTTTTATTCTTCCTCTGTCGAATTCCCCTTGATTTTATAAAATGTACGGATTTTCCAGTCTCCGTTATCGTCTTTTCTAAGCACATACATCTGGTAGGTTTTATCAAACTTTTTATTTTCTTCCGTAAAATAAGAAGCTGTGACATATGCCAGTTTATCCCCGTTGCTGTCATCCGTCAGGTATTTTACATCATCGCTGTCACATACATTGGTCTGACGGATCTTAAAGGAACGGTTCTTGTAATCCGCAATGCTCGTCTCCACCGACTTCTTGTAATCATCCTTGGAATTGTTATCGGCAAGATCCTGATCAAAAAGCATACGCGCCTGATCAATCAGCTTGTCGAACTCATCATCCGTATAATTTCCGGAATAATAACTGGTAATGATCTGGTTATACAGTTTAATCACTGCGCGCGGAGTTTTCGGATAATCATCCGTCAGATTTTTTTCATTGATTCTCTGAACCACCGTCAGATTTTCTTTCGATGCCTGTGAACCATCGCTGTTTTTCATGAAATAAAATCCCACGCACAATAAAACAACACATACTGCTGCTACAACGGTAATCCCAACTTTCTTCATACGCCTATTCCTCCTCAAATGTTAATTCCACACTCTTTCCATCTTTGCCAAGGTATGCATTTGCGAAAATATCCCGCACCTGTGGCATATAATCCTCCGCCCTTACCAGAGACGGAGAAAAATGGGTCAGCCACAGTTCTTTAACTTCTGCACGCTTCGCCATATCTGCGGCCTCATAAAACGTCATATGTTTGTACTGTTTTGCCTTATTTAACTTTTCTTTTTCTGCATACATGCCTTCACAGATAAATAAATCCGATTCTTTTGCAGCGTTTACAATGGTATCCAGCGGACGGCTGTCTGTACAATACGTCACTTTCAGACCTTTTCTTGCCGGTCCGAGTACCATCTGCGGCTCATAGATCACACCATCCTGCTCGATGGTCTCCCCTTTCTGCAGGCGGCTCCATAATTTCATCGGAACATTCTGTTCTCTGGCACGCTCCACCGAAAAACGTCCCGCACGATGGATTTCCACCGAATATCCGTAACAAATGACATTGTGCTTTACACGGAACGCATGAATGTCATATCCCTGGATAGAAAAAGATTCTTCCGGCTGTGTCAGTTCTATACAATTGATCTCAAACGGAAGTTCCGGTGCAATTGTCCGCAGTGCCGTCACGACACGTGTGAGTCCTTTTGGCCCGATGATCGTAAGCGGTTCTGTTCTCTCCGCATTTCCCATCGTCAGAAGAAGCCCCGGAAGACCGCTGATATGATCCGCGTGAAAATGTGTCACGCAGAGAATATCGATCGGTTTAAAGCTAAGTCCCGCCTCTTTGATTGCAATCTGGGTTCCCTCACCGCAATCGATCAGCAGACTGCTCCCATTATATCTGAGCATAAGTGATGTCAGCCACCGGTACGGCAGCGGCATCATTCCTGCAGTTCCTAACAAACATACATCTAACATAATCGTTTCCACTCCATAATATCTGCATCCTCTCTGGGAAACTGATAAAAATTTTTTCGCACTCCAATTTTTTCAAATCCACATGTCCGGTATAAGTGTATCGCCGGCTCATTTCCGGAACGTACTTCAAGTACGATCCGGTCAATTCCATGTTTTTCGGCCCATTGCTGCATCCTAAGAAGAAGCTCTCTTCCACAGCCTTTTTTACGCATTTTCCGTGTCACTGCCACATTGGTAATCTCTCCCTCCGGCGGCATCCGGTACATGCCAATATAACCTGCGATCTGAGGATCTTCCACCACGAAAAATATGGCATCTTTCATTCCATCCAGGAATCCCTGTTCACTCCATGGCTGGGAAAAACATTCTTTTTCAATTTGTGCAACAGCCGGAATGTCTTCCGCGGTCATCTGCCGTATTCTCATATGCGAAAATCCCTTGCCTTTTCCTGGCGTTCTCTTTCCGCCTGCGACAGGCGCAGATAATCCGGCTTGTGTGCAGCTGCATCCTCAGCCTTTCCCTGATGGTATAAAATGCCGCCGAGTACCGCAACACATGCCGCACGCTGCTTATTGCAATGTGCGGGTGCAAACAGGTATGGTACCTGTAAATTTTCTTTCAGGTAATCGGCAAAAACCGGCACACCATCGCCCAAAAATACGGTTTTCTTTCCACTTTCATTGATCTTTGCGGTAATTTCATCGATTCCTGCCGCACACTGTGGAAGAAGTGTCTGCATCTGCCCATCGGAGAAAGTATACAGTCCGGTATAGGCCTGCTGCCGGCGCGCATCCATAAGTGGGCACACCTGCTCCCTGCACCCCCACAGATTATATGCCAGGGCATCCACCGTCGGCACGGAAACAATCTGTTTGTTCAGGGCAAGAGCGAGTCCCTTGGCCGTTGCAGAGCCGATCCTGAGTCCCGTAAAAGATCCAGGTCCTGCGGACACTGCAATCACATCGATCGTATTCAGATCAAGTTCTATCATTTTTGCGACTTCATCCAACATCGGAAGAAGTGTCTGTGAATGTGTTTTTTTATAGTTAATTGTATATTCTCCCAGCAGATTGTCGTCTTCCGTGACTGCAACCCCTGCCACCAGTCCTGAACTGTCCAACGCTAGTATTTTCATATTCTGTCCTCTATCTGTCTAAAATTGTTATTTTTCTGTAGTCGAAACCTTTTTCCAGGTCTTTTTCAATGGTGATCTCCCGGTAATGATCCGGCAATATCTCTTCAATCAGATTGGCCCATTCAATCATCGTCAGACCCTCACCGTAAAAATAGTCCTCATATCCGATCTCGTCCATCTCCTCGATATCCCCGATACGGTAGACATCAAAATGATAGAACGGCATCCGCCCCTCTTCATATACCTGGACAATGGTAAATGTCGGGCTGCAGATCGGTTCTTCAATTCCAAGTCCCTGTGCGATTCCCTGTGTAAAAACCGTCTTGCCGACTCCCAGGTCTCCGACAAGTGTATATACCTCCCCAGGCTGTGCCTCTCTTCCGAATTTTCTTCCGAGCTCATAAGTTTCCTCTGGGGAAAAAGTTTCAAATTCCATAACTTTTTTATCCTGCATACTGCCTCTACGCCTTCATTCTGAGTTTATATTTTTCCAGTTTCTGTTCTGCAAGTGTCCGGAACGCTGCATACTGATCTCCAATCTGCTCCATAGGAATAATATATGCGCTTTTCCGATTGCTGTAGATTAAAATCTGCTTTGCATTCGCTACAATCTTATAAATTGCCTGCCACTCCATATCCCCAGTTTCTTTTCCCTGGGATACATGAATATTTTTCTCTGTAATTTCATAATGCAGTGTGCCGGCAAGCACCTTGTTTGTCTTCAGGGTCTCCTTCGCACGAAACCACAGTGCAACCGGGATATAAAGAAGAAACAAAAATCCTACTGCAATATAGAGCAGGGTGTAAGATGTTTTTCCATTCTGAAAACTGATTCCAGCCATAACAAATCCAAGAATTCCAAGCGCAATGGAACTCCATCCCTGAAACCCGGTATACGTCTGGTACATATTAAACCGATATAGGTCTTTTGGTGATAATGTAACATCAAATGACGCTTTCATGCCTTCTTCTCCTATCCAAAATAAATGATAAGGCTTTCTGCGTATCACACAGAAAACCATTACGTTGTATCATATTATAACAATTTTCCAAACAAAAGAAAAGAGAAAAAAAAGGAGCCCCCCACGGGTGCTCCCAAAACCATTTAGTATTCACTTAAACGTCCTTTTAAAACTGGAGATAACGGTTTGTAAATCAGCATACAGATGACAACTGCAATCAGTCCTTTTACAATTGTAAATGGAAGATTAAAGCAGATCAGGCACTGCAGTACACTTTTCATGGATGGTGCAATTGCCTGATACATCTGCAGGATGGCTTCCTCTGCCATACCAGCCTTGTAATATACCGGGTAAACCACAAAATAATTGGAAAACACACTGACTATTCCCATGACCAATGCTGCAACCAGACCACTGACTACTGCACTCTTTTTGGTCTTTTTATGTTTGTAGATATTACCTGCAATTGCCACAAACACGGCTCCGAGAATAAAATTGGAAAGTTCTCCAACAAACATACTGTTTGAAAATGCCAGATGGAGAACGTTCTTGATCAGACAGATCAATACCCCACACACTGGTCCGAGCGCAAAGCTTCCAAGTAGTGCCGGCAGATCCGAAAAATCAAATTTGATAAATGATGGCATGATCGGAATGGCAATCTCCAGATACATAAGCACGAACGCTACGGCAGAAAGCATCGCCGTAACCGTAATATAGCGTACTTTTGTATTCATGCCTCCCTGTTTTACTGCTGTCTTTGTCTGTTCACTCATACGAACTCTCCTTTCAGAATCAATGGAATTCCAGAGGAGTGTTGCCTGCATATATGATCAGAAAATAAAAAACCGATAGATTTCTCTATCGGGGTTCTTTTTCTAGCATACAGTCAACAGTGCAAACATTAATTTGCACTTTTTCTTCTCTCATCCAGACTATACTGTCGGTACCGGAATCTCACCGGTTCGGCTGCAAAAAGCAGTTCACGGACTATACCGTCGGTCGGGAATATGCGTCATCCGCAGCACCCTGCCCCGAAGAATTCCTTCTTTATTTTTCATCGTTATTATATTCACATTGTCCGAAAATGTCAACACCGGCTGGACTTTTTCCCATCCATTTGCTAACATAATTTCCATGAAGATTTCAAATATATTACGCACGGACAAAACTTTAGATTTTTCTTTTTATATCATCGGCTGGGTGTGTCTTATTCTCGCACTCGTGCTCGGGCTTGCATGGAAAAGCGGTTATTTCCTGTGGATATTCCCTCCGGATGGCTGTGTCCTGCACAATCTGACCGGATACTACTGTCCCGGATGCGGCGGCACACGCGCAATTCATGCCCTGCTGCACGGACATATTGTGCGCTCTTTCTTTTACCATCCGATTGTTGTGTATACCGCTGTCTTTTTCGGCTGGTTTATGCTGTCCCAGACCATAGAAAAAGCATCCCGCGGTCGTTTTGCCATCGGGATGCATTATCGTGATATTTATCTGTGGATCGCGCTTGCCATTGTACTGCTCAACTGGCTGGTCAAAAATCTCGTCCTGGCCGTCTTTGGCATTGCACTTCTTGGATAAACATTCTATTTCTGATTTTTCAGTTCCTGCTCCAGCTCATGCGGACGCAGATCCACACCGCGAGATGCATCTCCTTCCGGGTCTTTTCCAAATGCATAATCATTTCCCGGCAGAATCGCATTGAGCACGATTCCGGCAATCGCTGCGATGGCAAGGGATGTCAGGGTAATGGAAGTGCTTCCGATCGTAAAGGTCAGTCCATCTGAGAATCCGAGACCGGAAACTAAGATCACACCTGCAATAATGAGGTTTCTGGACTTGGTGAAATCCACATGGTTTTCAACCACATTTCTTACACCGATAGCAGAAATCATACCGTAAAGAATAAAGCTGACACCGCCAATAATGGATGCCGGCATCGAAGCAATAATCTCTGCTACTTTCGGGATAAAACTTAAAACGATCGCATAACATGCCGCAAGACGGACAACCTTCGGATCATGTACACGGGACAACTCCAGAACGCCTGTGTTCTCTCCATAGGTTGTATTTGCCGGTCCTCCGATCATTGCAGAAATGGAAGTTGCAATTCCATCACCGATCAGGGTACGATGCAATCCCGGGTCCTCAATAAAGTTCTGTCCTACCGTTGCAGAAATCGCGGAAATATCTCCGATATGCTCCATCATGGTCGCAATGGCGATCGGTGCCATGATAAGAATCGCTGTAAGATTAAATTTCGGCAGGATAAACGGTGGAAGTCCGACAACAGCCGCCGAGGAAACGCCGGAAAAATTTAAAATAACAGATCCGTCCGGATTCGTAAAACCAAGTCCCTGCAGAACCAGTGCGAACACATACGAAATCACTACACCGAGAAGAATCGGAATAATCTTGAACATTCCTTTTCCCCAGATATTGAAAATAATGATGACCGCCAGTGCCACAATTGCAATGAGCCAGTTTGTGGATGCATTGCTGACCGCAGACGGTGCAAGGCTCAGTCCGATACAGATAATGATCGGGCCGGTTACCACCGGTGGAAGGAAACGCATCACACGTTTTACGCCAACGCACCGGATGATCAGTGCAAGGATCAGATACAACAATCCTGCCACGACAATTCCGCCACACGCATACTGCAGTTTTTCTTTATCTGCCATATTGGCAAATATCCCGGTATCCAGTGCCGCAACGCTGGAAAAGCCTCCCAGAAAAGCAAATGAAGATCCCAGAAAAGCAGGAACCTTAAATTTGGTACACAGATGGAAAAACAAGGTACCGAATCCTGCACAGAACAATGTCACCTGTACGGACAATACCTGTGAGGTACTCTGAAAATAGCTGTTTACCAGAATCGGTACAAGAATTGTCGCTCCGAACATAGCGAACATATGCTGCAGACCAAGCAGCAGCATTTTCGGCGTACCCAAAACCCTGGCATCTCTTATAATGTCTTTTTGTTGGTTCATTATGAAAAACTCCTCCTAATAATAGTATATTCTAATATCCGGCAATCAGCCGGAGCATTAGCTTATGTTTGATGGGATCTCCCCGACCACATCCAGATAAAAAATAACCAGTGTCTGTGACTGGTATGGATATACCCAGAGTGACCCGATGCCTAAAGACAGCAGACACAGTATCTGCAATCCGATAAAGCTCAGATAAATATAAAATAATCTTCCTTTATTTCCTTTCATGATCTGACGGCTGATCTTTAATGATTCGCGTGCCTTCATCTGCGGATGATCCAAAAGCAGATACAATGCCAGTGCATACCACATCTGCACGAAAACTGCCAGAATCGTGCTCACAATACCAAGTATCACCAGTACTGCAATCGCCGCAGGCGACTTGTCCAGGACAAAAAATAACACAGCACCTGTGATCACAGGAATACAGCTGATCAGCGTTGCAATAATCAAAAGCAGTCCTGTAATGATATAACGGTCCGGGTGATTTTTAAACCCGTAAAATACCATGCCAAGTGTCATTTCTTTTTTCCGTGCAAGTGACAGATGAAGCTGAAGGATTCCGACAGACAATACCATGCTTAAAAGTGTGATCAGAAATTCCGCCACATAAAACATGATCGTCACCGGAAGCGGCTGTGCATCTTTCTGCAACATGGAAAATGGGAGTTCTACCGCCAAAGGAATCAGTGTGGCGGCAAGAAAAGCTCCCATTGGTATTTTATAATTTCCATTTAAATTGTCTCTTGCGATTCGTTTTAATTCTTTGCAAGGTAGGTTCATTTGTTTATACTCCGTTTCTGTAACTGATTGCTTTTCTCATTATAGCATGGCTATGCAGATGCAACAATCTTTTTATTTTGCCATAAACTGCTTCATCAGTTCATTATAATCCATGCCCTGCATATCAGAATAGGCCTTTAAAAATCCATCGATACTTCCATACTGATGGATGGCATACCCCAGAACCGATGCGTACAGTCCGATAGCCGCAACCAATGCCATAATCCCCAGAATCATTCCGATCTGTGCTTTCGAAGTATAAGACATCATGCCTCCGCGGGAAAGTGTTGCAAAAATAACCGCCAGAGCCCCACACGGCACAGCAAGATACAGACAGGTGCAGCTTAGTAATGCAATTGATCCAAGTATCAGGGAAGCTGCCTCCATGCGTGCAGATCTCCGGCTGCGATACGGCTGATTCGGATTTGGTTGATAAGATGATCCATACATATCCATAATACGTTTTCCTTTCTTTTTAGGATTGCTTTTATTGTAACATTTCATATATAATAGGGAAAGTATTATTTGACAGGAAAGGACTATTAAGGGGAAAATTTATGGATATTAATACAAAAATTGCGGAAGAACTCGGCATTCGGAAAGAACAGGCCTCCGCTGCCGTAAAACTGATCGACGAAGGATGCACCATTCCTTTTATTGCCCGGTACCGGAAAGAAGCTACCGGAGCATTGAGTGATGAAATTTTACGAAATCTCTATGACCGTCTGGTGTATCTGCGAAATCTGGAGGACAAAAAACAGACCGTACTGGCCTCCATTGAAGAACAGGGAAAACTGACGGAGGAACTGCGTGCACAGATTCTCGCGGCCGAAACACAGGTTGCAGTGGATGATCTGTACCGCCCGTACCGTCCGAAGCGCCGTACCCGTGCAACCATTGCAAAAGAAAAAGGCTTAGAACCACTCGCCAACCTGATCCTTCTTCAGAAAATGACAGTTTCTCCTCTGGAAGAAGCCGAAAACTATATAAACCCGGAAAAAGAAGTTTCCACCGCAGAAGATGCCTTAAACGGTGCAAAAGATATCCTTGCAGAGTCGGTCTCCGACAATGCCGATTTCCGTACCCATATCCGGGAACTGACTATGAAGCACGGACAGCTTTTATCCGCTGCAAAAGATCCCGAAGCCGAATCCGTCTATGAGATGTATTATGAATTCAGCGAAAGTCTTTCAAAGCTTGCCGGACACCGGATTCTTGCCATCAGCCGCGGAGAAAAAGAGAAATTCCTCACAGTAAAAATTGATGCACCCGTGGACCGGATTCTTTCCTATCTCGACCGTAAACTCATCACCGCACCTTCTGCTCCCACAGCAGCTGTACTGCATGAAGTTACAGAGGATGCTTACAACCGACTGATTGCACCTGCCATTGAGCGCGAAATCCGAAACGATCTGTTTGAAAAAGCCGAAGACGGTGCCATCCGTGTATTCGGCAAAAACTTAGAGCAGCTCCTGATGCAGCCTCCGATTGCCGGTCAGGTTGTACTTGGCTGGGATCCGGCATTCCGTACCGGATGCAAGCTCGCTGTGGTGGATCCGACCGGAAAAGTACTTGATACTACCGTAATCTATCCGACTGCCCCGCAAAACCGCGTGGACGAAGCCAAAGCGGTACTGAAAAAACTGATTTCCAAATACCATATTACATTAATCTCTCTGGGAAACGGTACTGCTTCCCGCGAATCCGAACAGATCATCGTACAGCTTCTCAAAGAGATTCCGGAACCGGTACAATACATCATCGTAAACGAAGCCGGTGCCTCCGTATACTCTGCCAGCAAGCTGGCAACCGAAGAATTCCCGCAGTTTGATGTCGGACAGCGAAGTGCCGCATCCATGGCGCGCCGCCTGCAGGACCCACTCGCAGAGCTGGTAAAAATCGACCCGAAATCCATTGGTGTCGGACAGTACCAGCATGACATGAACCAGAAGAAACTGACCGAAGCGCTGGATCATGTCGTGGAAGACTGCGTAAACCGTGTCGGTGTGGACTTAAATACCGCTTCTGCTTCCCTGCTGGAATATGTCTCCGGTGTGAGCAAAGCCATTGCCAAAAATATTGTAGTCTACCGCGAAGAAAACGGAAAATTTGCCTCCCGTTCCCAGCTTCTGAAAGTGGCCAAGCTTGGACCGAAAGCCTATGAACAGTGTGCCGGCTTCATGCGCATCAGTGACGGAAAAAACCCTCTGGATGCCACCGGTGTACACCCAGAATCCTACGCAGCCACGAAACAGCTGCTGGAAACACTCGGCTATACGCTTTCTGATGTGACAGACCGCAATGTTGCCGGGATCTCGAAAAAAGTCCGGGATTACAAAAAGCTTGCACAGGATCTGGAAATCGGCGAACTGACTCTCCGGGATATCGTAAAGGAACTGGAAACGCCTGCCCGTGATCCGCGTGAGGATATGCCAAAACCAATCCTGCGCAGTGACGTGCTCGAGATCAAAGATCTGACTCCGGGCATGGTATTGAAGGGAACCGTGCGAAATGTCATTGATTTCGGTGCCTTTGTTGATATCGGAGTCCATCAGGATGGTCTGGTACATATCTCGCAGATGTGTGACCGCTTTATCAAGCATCCACTGGAGGTCGTCAGCGTCGGGGATATCGTGGAAGTGAAAGTTCTTAGTGTGGATGTGAAAAAGCAACGGATTCAGCTTACAATGAAGATCTAACATTCAGGAAACAATTTTTAAAGAGAGGTCATATCCTGTCATGGTTGTGGCCTCTTTTTTGGTCACCCTGCCAGCGGATTATTGACCACGGGTACAGATTCTCAACTTTTTGGTATTTACAGTTGATTTCTGCATGCAAATAAGATATTCTGTCTTTAACACATATAATTCCAAATCTGATGAGTGATTCGCTCGTTTATCCACTGGAATTTTAATTAAATACAGGATCAAAAACGACTCGGTTTTCCCGTTTTTTTCGGTTGTAAAACTATGTTGTTTTGATATATACTAAAGGAAAGGCAGGATACTACATGGGGAACACTGACATTGTGGCAGCTCCGCTGTCAGATGCCAACGAGAAAAACACTACAGAACACAGCACTATTTTTGATGATGTATTCCGGACGATCGCACAGAAAATGCCGCAGCTTCTGATTCCGCTGATCAATGAAGTTTTCCACACTTCCTACAGTGAGGAGGAACCATTTGAACAATTGCGGAATGAACACTATGAAAAATTCGGAACGGTGGTCACGGACTCTATTATCCGGATCGGCAACCATATTTATCATCTGGAGTGCCAGTCCTCAAAAGACAAAACGATGGTCATACGCATGTTTGAATATGATATTTCAATTGCTATTGAGCACGCTTCTTTTGAATCAAATGATATCTGGGAAATTGAATTTCCGCAGTCATGTGTACTTTATATCCGCAATCACCGTTCACTTCCGGATTTTCACGAAGCGATTGTGAAGTTTGCGGACGGTCAGAAAATTCGTTACCGCGTTCCGATCATACAGGCAAAGAAATACACGGTCGATCGGATTTTTGAAAAACGGCTGCTGATTTTACTTCCATATCATATCTTACGGTATGAACACTTTTTGAAGCACAACGGAACGGATTCGAAGAAAGTGCAGCATCTGCTCGACGATTTCCGGAAGATCAACCGAAAGTTAGAGGAAACATCTGAGAAGGAACAAAAGTCACATCTTTATATGGATATGATTGTTTTAATCGAGGAGATTGCAGATTATATTATTCCAGAGGATAATGAGATCAGGAAAGGATTGGGTGAGATTATGGGTGGTAAGATTTTGAAATTACGCTCTGAAGAGTTGTTGGAGCTTGGAGAAGCTCGAGGGGAAGCTCGAGGGGAAGCCAGAGGCAGGCTTACCGGACTACATGAAGCCAAAATTGATGCAATTCAAAATATGATTGATCTTGGTTTAACCAGAGAACAGATTTTAAGAAAATATTCTCCAGAGGAATATGAAGAGGCGATAAATTCTATGTCGGTAAAAGCATGACATAATCCGTCTATAACTGTATTTTTCTTATTTCTATGCTATGAGATGTATTTTAATTATATCTCATAGCATTCATGAAAGAACATTCGTTCAAATTACCATTATAATTACAATTTCATACGTTTGATCATAACTGCTTCTGTTTCTTACACTTTCCATATTGTAAAAACAGATGCTTATGATATATACTAAAGGAAAGGCAGGACATTACATGGGGAACACTGACATTTCGGTAAACACGTTACCAGATGCCAACACAGAAAACACGACAGAACACAGCACTATTTTTGATGATGTGTTCCGGACAATTGCACAAAAGATGCCACAGCTTCTTATTCCGCTGATCAATGAAGTTTTCCACACTTCCTACAGTAAGGAGGAACCCTTTGAACAGCTGCGGAATGAACATTATGAAAAATTCGGAACCGTGGTCACGGACTCCATTATCCGGATCGGCAGCCACATTTATCATCTGGAGTGCCAGTCCTCCAAAGATGAAACGATGGTCATCCGGATGTTTGAGTACGACATTTCGATTGCGCTTGAGCATGCTTCTTTTGCGAAGCATGCGATCTGGGAAATTGAATTTCCGCAGTCGTGCGTACTTTACATCCGCAATCACCGTTCACTTCCGGATTTTCACGAAGCGATTGTAAAGTTTACGGACGGTCAGAAAATTCGTTACCGCGTTCCGATCATACAGGCAAAGAAATACACGGTCGATCGGATTTTTGAAAAACGGCTGCTGATTTTACTTCCATATCATATCTTACGGTATGAACACTTTTTGAAGCACAACGGAACGGATTCGAAGAAAGTGCAGCATCTGCTCGACGATTTCCGGAAGATCAACCGAAAGTTAGAGGAAACATCTGAGAAGGAACAAAAGTCACATCTTTATATGGATATGATTGTTTTAATCGAGGAGATTGCAGATTATATTATTCCAGAGGATAATGAGATCAGGAAAGGATTGGGTGAGATTATGGGTGGTAAGATTTTGAAATTACGCTCTGAAGAGTTGTTGGAGCTTGGAGAAGCTCGAGGGGAAGCTCGAGGGGAAGCCAGAGGCAGGCTTACCGGACTACATGAAGCCAAAATTGATGCAATTCAAAATATGATTGATCTTGGTTTAACCAGAGAACAGATTTTAAGAAAATATTCTCCTGAGGAATATGAGGAAGCATTAAATTCTATGCCTGAAAAAGTATAGAACGATCCTAATGTTATTTAAATCTCCAAACTGATGAAGATAAAACTACTCAGTTTGGAGATTATTTGCCAAATTGAATTGCTTTTTTTTACCAACGGGCAGAATCAAAAACAGGCGCATACAAAGTCTTATCAGCTTTGTATGTGCCTGAATCCATTCTTTGTTATCAGATCTGATATTTTCTTTAATCTTATGGAAAATAATCAAGGTAAACATTTCCACCTCAACTGACATTTTTTACCTTTTCAAATAACATAACCAATGAAATATATTTACATGTTATAAAATTTTCCATGGCTCTAAAAACACATGTTTAAATACATCCATATTAATATTTTTTTTATTTAAAACAGCTATAAATACATATTTTTTCAACCAACTATCGGATATGAAAAAATTTTCATTATGTGTTTCATAATTTTCAATATTATTTTGTGCTCTCCACCATTTTCCACATTCTCCAGAAGCCATATCGAATAGTAACATAGAATGTGTCGTTTTCGCCATTCTATACAAGGAAATCATTTCAGAATTCAATTGTACATCATATCCTAATATTTCTTTTATATTAAAAACACTATCATCATAAATTCCACTATCTCTAAATAAAAATTTACCTCCATCCAATCCTATCCAACAAGTATCTCCTTGTTGTAGCTGTTTATATATTCCATTATACATTACATCGGAGGATATTTTCCAAAAAGTTAATGAACCATTTTCGTATATATTTCCCAACGATTTCAAAGAAACTTTAATAACGCTATCTTGTTCATTTGCTCCCACAAAAAAACATGCATAATCATCAAATGGAAAACAAACATATCGATCATAAAATTCTTTCGGCGATATCCAACTTTTTTCTTTCTTTTTTATATAATCCGGAATTTGAATTTTTTCCTTTGGTTTTTTAATATATGTATAAAGAATCTCTTTTATTTTTTTCATTGCAATTTCTTTTATTTGTAAAAAATCATTTATTTTTTTTACCTTTTCCCTATCTCGAATAATGGAAGCATAATATCTCATTAAGAAGGCTAAAACAGCATTAATTTCACCTGTACGCAAATTATTTTTTTCACACTCTTTTTTTTCTATCGGAACAAGTCCATATTTTTTTATTAAGTTTACGGACATTTCCCAATGTCCTCTATCGGACATAGCATTTGTCAAAATATATGTTACTTCCTCATTTGTTGTAGGCAATCTTCTTGTCTTATATACTTTTTCAAAAAAACAATTTGCTTTTTCCACTTTATCAAAAACTATCAAATCTGTTAATGAAAAATATATATCTTTCGTCCCATACTTTTTACTCATAAAATACATTAATGCATGTAATTCAGTAATAAGCCAACAGTATCCTGTTTTTTCCTGCTCTATTTCATTTTTCCAAGGAGAAGGGTTGGGAAACATATTATATATCTGTTCTGGTTCCCAGTTCTTTTCTAAAATATCCAGCAAAATGTCCTTATTCTTATTCATCTACTAACAAATCCTCTCCCAGCATTTGATTAACAATATGTGGTTTTCTTAAAACTAATTCCATAAGTGCTGGATATAACACCTGATTAATAGCACATTCAATATGATCAATATCTATAACTTCCATTTGTCTTTTTTCACTCAATGCCCGAACTGTACATCCACCTCTGCAAAAAAATTTCCAGTAACACTTTTCACACTCGACTGCTTTTTTCATCTTAAAAAAAGCCTTATCTTTATCAATTGTCATTTTAATTTGTTCTATTAATGACTCTTTCTTATATATGCTTCCAATCACAAAACTTGCATCATCCGTTAATTCACATGGATAAATATTTCCATCCATATCAAATACAATCATTTTTTCCCCACCACAACAACCACAAGAAAGACATATATCCGCATATTCGCGAAACAACAGGTTTTTCAACTTAATAAATATATTGTGTTCCATTACATCATAACCACGCTCCTGCAATTCAATAATTTTATATAAAATACGAAGTTCTGTATCCGCAATTTCCTGCGTATTCAAACATTGATTTTGTCCATGTGTGTATGTACTTGCATGCACAAAATTTAATTTTATATTACTTATGTGTAAGTCCAAAACCAAATGTTCAATTATTTTTTCGATATGTACAGCAGTTTGTTTTGTTATAGTAGTAATTGTACCTATTTTATTTTTATAGTACCTTTGTGCTTGCAAAAGATTTTTTTTTACAGTATCATAGCTGCCTTTACCTGAGACAAATGTTCTCTGTAAATCATGACATTTTCTATCCCCATCAATACTAATTCCAATACCTATATGATTTTTATAAAGTTCCTCTATAACATCATTAGTTAATAATGTTGCATTTGTTTCAATTGAATAATGTACTTTGGTTTTTTGGGGAGTTATAAACTTTGTTAGTGCAATTATTTTATTCTTTTCTAACAAAGGTTCTCCTCCCCATGCCTGTACGCTGATATTTGCAATTTTATATTCGTCACAATACGTTGTAATAAATTTTCCAATATCCCGTAATTTTTCTGTTGAAATACAATTTTCTTCTTGTTCCAAATTTCTCAAGCAATAATTACATCTTAAATTACATTTATTTGTCATATCAATCATAAAAAACTCTGGTCGAACTTCTATCTCTTTTTCTTTACTTTCTTTAATATTTGAACTTATAAGAAATTTTCGACTTTTTAATATTCTGTATAAATATTCCGGAACAGTTTTACATTGTAAAACATTTATGACAGTGATATCTGTTAAAAGAATATATCCACACTTTTGAATCATAAATGCTTTCGTACCTTCAATGGCAACCATAGCTCCTGTAAATGTAACATTTTTATCTATTTGAAATGATTGTATATACTCTATCCGCATTTTTCAATTAACTCCTGTGATATCATTAATTCAAGTATTTCATCTGCATCCTTACCCAGTAATTTTATTATTTTTATTCTCAATTCATCTTCTGTGATTGGAACTGATAAATATTCTACCAGTTCATTTGCACACTTATAATCCATACCTGATATCATAATATTTTTTTCCAAAGTCTCACGATAACAAAAAATTCTTCCTTGACGATCAACAAATATATTCGCGTAAGGAGATATACTCAACATATTTTTTTTACTTTCATTCCATAAAATTTGTGTTTTTTTCATCTTATAAATATGGCTTCACAAGCCGTTCTCCAAAATAATCAAATGCTGTCTTGTAGGTTCCATTACAGATTTCATATGCTTTGCATTCCCGACAATATTTTTCACTGACAGCAACATTTCTTTCTGCCTCCATCAGGTTATTACTATATGGATCTGCATATCCCTCATACACTATATCTTTTTTTAAAGACATTAATTTCCAATAATACACATCACAGGCACACAAAGGAATATTAATTGCATACAGATGCCTTTTACTTCCATGTTTCCTTTTATTTAAATATAGATCAAATGTATTTTCCAATTGTTCTTTTATATCTTCGGATGATAAAAAAGCTTTTTCCAATTGTTTTTTCTCTATACCAACATAATCAATTCCACAAAATTGTATATTTACATTTTCAGGAAATTCATTGTCACAATACAAATAAAATTGTTCCAGTTGTCTTATATTTTCTTTTGTAATACAATGCTTAATTTCAATCTTTGCCCCCAGTTCATACATATTTTTCAGACCAGCAACACTTTTATGAAAACTTCCTTTGCTTTTATTTACCAATTCATGTTTCTCTGGAATCGAACTATGTAAAGTTGTAATTATACGTAATTTTGTTATATCTATACATTTTTTTATTTCATTTACAAAAGCATTATTTGCAAAATTTTCTCCATTACTTAAAACCGTAACATACATTCCGCATTTTTGTGCAAAAGATATAATTTCAATAAAATTTGGATGAAGTGTTGGTTCCCCACCTGAAATTGTTATCTGCATACAATGTTGTTCCTGTAATTGTTTAAATAAAAAAAACAGAGAATTGACATTTACAATTTTCTGTTCTAATTTTTCCCTTTTTGTACAAGGACAAAAACTACATTTTTCATTGCATATATAACAAATTGCAACATATACACCGTTTTTCATCTTTCCTCCATAAAGCCATAACGGTCAGAAATTTATTTCTGACCGTCGACTCATATTTTTACCAACTACTTGCCCCACCATTATCATTGTTCCAACCATTATGTGTCCACCCTACCATGGAACAGTCCACATCTTCCATGATAATACGACTCTCATTTTCATTTACACACTGTGAAATTGATATATCTTTTCCCAACTTTTCTGAATAAATCTTTTTTTCCTGCATAGCACTTTCCTCCTTTGCTTCAGATCTTTACAAATAAATCATATAATAATCCTCCCTATCTTCCTACCAGTAAAAAATCTGTTTGCTCATGAATTTTACTTGAAAAATCTATTTATTTTCTTTTTCATAATCCTCAATGTCCGCAAACCACCTTTTTACCATATTTATAATATAAAAATACAAATCACCCGGTGCTATTATTTCTAATTTTTTTAAATAATCTTCAAGTCTTCTTATATGATTACTCATATGTTCCAATGCCATTTCCGCTCTATATTCAAGATCCATCTCTTCATCCGGCATTTCAAAATATAAGAGTGAATTTTTTCGTTGTTCCCGAATGTCTGATATAAAGTCACACAAATCATCTGTAAGCCAGCTAATTTTTCCGATAAGATCTGCTGCCTCAATCGCTGCTTTCGACATTTCTTCTTTTAACGAAAGTAGTAAAACAGCCTTTTCAAATTTAACAGATTTATCTGTCAATAGCCCTATCACTTTTTGATTAAAAGCTTCCTTTTCCAGTAACAAATGTCTCCACATATATTGTTCGGATGTAAAAGCATCTGATATTAATTTTAAAATTTTTTCCTTTAATTCTGTATTTTCATATTCCTCTATATAATGATCAATCTCCTCTAATAATTCACCCAATTCAAAAAAAGAAGCTTCCTGCCTCCTTCTTTCCATTGTTAACAAATTTATAATTTTTTGCTGCTCCTCTGTGCAAAAACGCTTAGAATCCAATATTTTATCCGCTAAACAACAAACTATCAAAAATTTCAATCCGATACTTCTTTGCCTCTTTTTTATTTGGCCAAGAAACTCTATTTGATACAATGATAAAAGTTCAAAATTATTTCTGCACATTCTTTGCAAATTAAACTCATATTTTTTTTCTATTCCGTTCAATAACTCAAGAAGCTTTTCTGTCTCTTCATCCATTTTACAAAAAGTATGATTCTCACACCATAAATTAGCTTTTTCCCATTGCTCCTTATTTTTTACTAAAAAATTTTCATACAAAAAGTCATAATATTTTTTTTCACTAATCATTTTCTTCTCCAATTAAAAATACAGAATTAACATCATCATTCCATATATTATAAAAAACATTTTGGAAATGCTGATACAAATTCTCTTGCATATTGCGAAATATATAAAAACTTGGTCTTTCTTTTTTTTCTATTATATAAGGAGAATATAAGTCAATTTTCATATAGTCCATTTCTTTTTCTTCAAATTTTACAATCATAATTGCATATGGTAATACAACTTCTGTCATTTTTACATGTATATGTCTTTTTGCAACTTTCTTTGATATTTGCTCAAGAAACGTAATTGTACGCTGAATCAACTGTTTTTTTACTATATATCTATGCTCAAAATTTTCCTTAAATTTACATGCATCCAATTCTGCTTTGCTCTCTGGTTTTTCAATAATAATTTCTAAATTTAAATTCTTTTCGTTATTCTTTTTCTTTTGTTCAATAATCTCCTCCAATAGTGTTATATTTTGTTCGTTTTTTTTCAATAAACTGTTTCCATTTATGCAAACCATTTGAATTGCCTTCGCATGTACCAGTTTTTCCACAAGATTTTTTCTGTCTTCATCCATCTTTTCCCGTAAATTCATGCAAATATTAAGCCTAAATTCATCTTTTTTATCTGAAAATTGTTTCTGATGCTGCTTTAATCGTTCTGCATCAATATCTGGAAGCATATGATTTTCCGATACAATATAATACAATAATTCTGACAATACATATTTATTCTCATATTTTTCTAATTGCAACAATAATATTTCTTTAACTCCATTCGGAATAAACATGTTCTTTTTCAGCAAAAGTTTTTTATCTTTAAGAATATATTTCAAATCTTCCTTCATAATATTATCTTCTATATCCTGAATTCCATCTTCCCGAATACAAAAAAATTTATTTTTTTCTTTTTGATACAAACACAATTTATTATAAAAATATTGAAATGTAACACATGGTTTATAAAAAGCTATATTTCCAAACCCCTGTGATGCATAGTTTCCGTACTTTCCAAATTTTTCTTCCCGAATATCATTCATTTTCTTTTCATATTCAAACTCTTCATAAGTAGAAAATTGTCCATTCTTTGAAATTTGATATGGGAAAAAATATGTAAAAAAAAGCAATGGCTTACAATAAAAATAAAAGTAATCCGTTGCAAATAATTTTGTAATAAGATAATGGCTTTCCTTAGTTTTTCCTCTCATATGTATTACATTCCTCTATTATTTTTCATCTCATTAAGTACTTCATTAATTTTTAACTCCCGGGGTAATTTTTTTGTTATTTTCAACATATTACCAATCAATGTACCACCAGTATTTTTTATATCATCCTCATCAAATTTATGTCCTTTTGGTGTCTCGTCACCTTCAAGAAAATGACTCATTTCTTTTTGCATATTATTAATATCCGATTTAAACTTTCTTGCAGCTTTTACAAACTCATAAATATTTGAGAATTCCTCTCCAACATTTTTATCATTTTCTTTTTTCTTCAATGCATTTTCAATATCTCCTTTATGCTGTTCCCAATAGAGAAACTCCGTATGAACATTGATATTTCCTAATGCACCTATCATAACTTTTACTCTTTCTTTATCCGTGTCCAGATCATGTAATACTTCAAATTTATTTTTTATAGATACCTCATACTCTTCCAAAGGTTGGATAAAATCCGTAACAAATTCTACAGATAAATTATTTAAATGATTTCTTTTTCCATTTTTTCTTTGCGTCCAGGCAATACAAATTGCACTTCCTGCGGTAAATATGCTAACAAACACCATTACTACCGTAGTAATAATAGAAAAAATACTATCTGCACCAAAAAACTTTTGATTTATAACCATCACCCTTCATACTCCCTTTTTTCCTTAAAAGAATAGGGAACCCAAAAAGAGTTCCCTATTAGTCAATGGTTCATTATGAAATTACTGTAACAGAGAAAGTACACCCTGGTTAGACTGATTAGCCTGTGCAAGCATAGACTGTCCAGCCTGTGCAAGAATGTTGTTCTTGCTGTAGTTTACCATCTCTTTTGCCATATCTGTATCACGGATACGAGACTCAGCAGAAGATGTATTCTCGGAAATGTTATCCAGGTTGTCGATGGTGTGCTCTAATCTGTTCTGTACAGCACCGAGTGCGGATCTCTGGGAAGAAACCTTAGAGATTGCATCGGAAATAGCATCGATTGCGTAGGTTGCTGCTGTACCGTTCTTGTCAGTTACGTTTAAGCCCTTGATTCCAAGGTTTGCAGAATTCATGGTGTCGATGTCGACAGTGATCTTGTTAGTCATGTCAGCATCTGCACCTACATGAAGGCTGAAACTTAATGTATTGGCAACTTTTGCCTGACCAACTTTGATGTTGAATGTTCCGTCACCAGCATTGTATGCCAAATCACTCTTATCACCATTCTTTACCTCTGCATTTCCTACAGTATCGCCGATCTGGTTTGCAGCCAGTAACTCTTTTCCTGCAAGCTCATATGCTTTCTGCTTTGTGATAACAGAAGTATTATTATCATCAATACCATCTGCCTTAGTATCATCAATTGTTGTAATGGACTTTGTTCCCACTGAAATTGTTGCACTCTTAAGAGCAGCAATAGCATCTGTACTTGCGTATGCAGGAGTTGCACTATCCTTATCAGCTACCGATGGCTGCTCTGCATAAAAACCAGCTGTTTTCAGAGCTGTTTGTCCATCTGCCGCCTTATCATAATATGTAAACTCTTTACCATTAATAGTGACTTTATCACCTGCTTTTCCTGTGATTTTTGCATCTGTAAACATCTGCTTTACATCTGCTTCTTCTCCGCCAATGGTATAATTCTTTCCGCCGATACTTACGGTATCACCAGCATTCAAAGTTTTCATAGTAAATGTAGCAGTTCCATCGCCATTATCAGTAAGAGTTCCCTTTAATCCAGCATCATGAGCCTTAAGATTAATTGTCTTCTCACCGTCATCACCCTTTAACAGGTAAATCTCATTGAATTTGGTTGTCTCAGCAACACGGTCGATCTCTGTATTTAACTGGTCGATCTCATCCTGAATAGCCTTACGGTCTGTATCCTTGGAGTTTGTACCGTTAGAAGCCTGAACTGCAAGCTCATTCATACGCTGTAACATGCTGTGAACTTCTGTTAAAGCACCTTCAGCGGTCTGTACAGAAGATACACCGTCCTGTGCATTAGAAGATGCCTTGTCCAATCCGCGGATCTGCTTTCTCATCTTCTCGGAAATGGTAAGTCCTGCTGCATCATCTGCTGCACGGTTGATCTTGTAACCGGAAGATAACTTCTCGGTTGACTTAGCCTGTGCTCCGGATGTGATACCAAGCATTCTGTTTGCGTTTGCTGCCTGCATGTTGTGTTGTACTACCATACTCATAATTGAATCCTCCTTGAACTCCCACTTTGTGGGGTATTATGTTTTTTCCTTTGGAAATCCTTTTCCTAAGGTGTTCTTATTGCGTCACTTCACAGTAACGCGTCACAAGCATCTGTGATGCTTTGCAACCTTGTATATTTAGCCATACACCGTTCGATGTACCGCAATAAGCGAAGCGTCCCGGGTGTGCCCCGCCTATTACCAGAATTTAAAACTGATCAGGAGTTAAATTTATCTTTCAAACTCTCTGCATCTTTCTTTGCCTCTGCCTTCATCCGCTCGTTCCACAGAATCCTCTTAATTTCCTGCTGTGCCTCTCTGGAAATGCCCGGCTCTGCATAATAGGTTTCTCTCCTTCGTGCCGGATTTTCTTCCGTGGTACTTCTGGCAATATTAAGTTCTCTCGGGGCATCAATGAGCAGCCTTGCGTGATTACCCGAACCACCGACATAGACCACACGGATGTCATCCCCGATATTTACGTATTGTCCCTGTTTCAATGAAAGTTTCAGCATTTTTTACCTCCATGCACGCAAAACCTTTTTGCTACGTTTTGTATCTTTTATATCGTCCGTTCGCTACGGTTTGTTAACCTCTATTTTTTATAATTGCTACAATTTGTTACTTTTTATCTAATTTTTCCATTCTCATTCCTTTAAAAATCGTTTATTTTTGTGCATATTTTACATTTCTATGCAACATTCTGTAACTATATGACTATTTTTTCGCTTCCTACAATAAATTAACTTCTGTTTTATCAATAGCTACTATCTGTAACATTTCATGATATGTGAAAAAATAGACTAATTTTAAGAAAAGGTGGTATTTTATTATGAGTGAAAAAAAACTTCCTCAGAAATTGAAAGAACTGAGAAAGGTAAATAATTACACGCAGGATTATGTAGCCGCGGTACTTGGTATTGTCCGCCAGACATACAGCCATTATGAAACTGGCAGACGGACACCGGATGCCGAAGCATTATATAAACTGGCGGGTCTATACAACATTTCGATTGACGATCTCATGCATCTGACTGTTGATATTGACCGCGAAGTTTCTTACGATGCACCGGTTCCTTCCCAGTCCAGCGAAGACTTATCTGAGTTTCTTGAATTTTTTAATGATCCCGCGAATAAAAAAAAGTACATGTTTCATACGAATCTGGAAAAAGAATTGCTTTTTTATTTTAACAAAATATCCGAAGAGGATAAGAAAGAAATTATTGAATTTACAAAAATTAAGGCCCGCAAGCCTTTATAACAGAAAAATTGCTTCTCCAGATACTGTTTTTTATGGTATCTAAAGAAGCAATTTTTAATACTATGGAAATTACAATTTCACTACATACACTTTATTCCGGCTTCCGCAAGCCTCTTGTATTCTTTTCCACAAGCTTACGTGTCACCATCATCTGATGTCCACAGCCAGTGCATTTCAGACGGAAATCCGCGCCCACGCGCAAAATCTCCCATTCATGGCTGCCACACGGATGTGGCTTTTTTAATTTCACAATATCTCCCACTTCATACTGGTACTGATTCATAGCTGGTCTCCTTCTTTTTCTCCCCTTATAGACAATTGTAAAACCCGCGACAGCAGGAGTCGGAGTATGTTTTGCAATTGTCTATTATTTTCTCTGGCTAACACTTGATCTGTGAAAAGACATTTCCAAGTCCATCCTGGATAAGAAGATCCGCACGCGCATCCATTGGAGTTGCACTCTTATTAATCAAAACAAGCTTATTTCCCCTGTAATAATCAATCAGGCCGGCTGCCGGATATACGGCAAGCGAAGTTCCTCCCACAATCAGCATATCCGCATGGCTGATATAAAATACCGCATCCTGCAGTGTTTTCTGGTTCAGCCCTTCTTCATAAAGAACTACGTCAGGCTTCACCGGACCACCACAGACAGGACAGACCGGAACTCCTTCCGAGTGGAGAATATCTTCCGCGCTGACAAACTGTCCACAGCGTTCGCAGTAATTGCGCAATACGCTTCCGTGCAATTCCATGACGTTTTTACTTCCGGCTTTCTGATGCAGACCATCGATATTCTGGGTCACGACCCCTTTCAGTTTTCCTGCTTTTTCCAACTCTGCCAGTTTGAAATGGGTGATATTTGGCTGTGCATCCAGACAGAGCATTTTGTTCCGGTAAAACCGATAGAACTCTTCCGGATTCTGCCGATAAAAACTATGGCTTAAAATAGTCTCCGGCGGATACTTATACTGTTGATTATACAAACCGTCCACACTACGGAAATCCGGGATTCCGCTCTCGGTCGATACCCCTGCTCCACCAAAAAATACAATGTTGCCCGATTCCTCCACCCATTGCAAAAACTGTTCCGTTGCTTCCATTTTTTCTCCTTTCTCCGCGAACAGGGAAAAAAGAGGCTGTCACCGTGTGACAACCCCTGTCTGATTTCCTGTGCTATATGGCAAATTGATATTTTTAATATTCTTATAATAAGGATGCCAGTTGCTACTATACAGCCTCTGTATTATAAAATACATCTTTCTTCATCTCTCCGGCAATTTGCTTTGCATTCTCCAGATCATCCAATATCTGGTATGCCGGTGTTGTTGCGTCTTTTAAATTCTCCCGGAGTTCTTCCAGTCTCTGCGCATCCTGTTGCTGCTGCTCACACTGCTGCTGGATATGGTTCGCCTGATTTGCCATCTCATCCATGGAACTTGAAATCTCTTCGCTGACAGCTGCCAGGGAACTGATGGAATCGGAAATCTTTCCCACACTCTTCTGGTTCGCATCATTGATCTCCCATGCAGAATTAATCTTCTCGCTCATATCCCCAAGTGCCTCCACCGCGGTGTTTGCACTATCTGAACTCTTTGCGGATGCTTCTTTGATACGCTCCACGAACTCACTCATGTTGGCTGTCATGTTCTGGGTCTGTTCTGCAAGTTTACGGATCTCTTCCGCAACTACTGCAAATCCTTTTCCGGCTTCTCCTGCACGGGCTGCCTCGATGGATGCATTCAGTGCCAGCAGATTGGTCTGGCTGGAAATGGAATTGATCCCTTCAATGACTTCATTCATATTACTGATAATGTCAAAAAGCTTCTCCATATTCTGTTTCATGGTACTTGATTCACTGATCGTCTTATCGGACAGATCGCGGATAGCCGTCAGCTCCTGCTGTCCCTCTTCGATATTTTTGTAAATCGCTGCAGATTCTTCCGATGCAGACAATATCGTATTGGTCAGTTCCTCATGCTGGTTGGAAACCTCCCCTGCCACACGCGAACTTTCTGACGCAGACTGCGTAGCGTCCTCCGATGCCTGTGCAATCTGCTGTGAAACAGATTCCATCTTGGAATTATAATCTTTTAAGGCGTCCACAACCTCTGCGATCTGTAACGATGCGGATGCATTCTTTGCCAAGATCTGACCGAACTGGCTGCGTCCGTTCACCAGACGGGTATACAGCTGCTGTATCTCCGGATCTTTTGAATAATCTACATTTTTCAATTCCAGAACGGCCTGCAGACCGGCTCTGTCTGTCTTTTTTCCAAATGCCATATTATATACTTCCTCTCTGTTGTAACATACAAATCTCTGTATCTTCTGCCTTTTATTCTGAACTAAAATATGTTTAAAGTCAACATATTTCTATCATAATCCGGATATTTTTTGACAATTTTGCTGCTACACACAGGTTGCCATGCGAACAATAACACGATTCTTACAACTTTAGGTTTTCCACACAAGAAATACACTTGCCACAATTCCGGCAGTGGTTGCAAAAAGGGCTCCCGGAAGTGTATATCTTGTCTTTTTTACTTTTACCGACATAAAATAAACCGACATGGTATAAAAAATGGTCTCTGTGCTGCTGAGCATAACCGATGCCGCACGTCCCAGCATCGAATCTGCACCATGTGTTTTGTAGATATCCAGTAAAAGTCCCGTTGCTGCAGAGGAAGAAAACATTTTTACCACAGCAACCGGGATCAGCTCGGTCGGAAATCCTGTCGCCGCCATTAATTTCCCAAGCCACCCGGAAATAAAATCCAAAAAACCCGAAGCCCGCAAAATACCTACTGCTGCCATCAGTCCGATTAGTGTCGGCATAATCTCTACTGCTGTGCGGATTCCGCTTTTTGCCCCTTCCAGGAAATCCTCATATACATGCTGCCGGTGCATCAGGCCATTTCCCACAATGAGCAATACCAGAATCGGAATGACTGCCTCGGATAAGTACAGAATCAAATTCATTTTTCCACCCTCCCAAATGCCTGCCGGAGCTTGATGAAAATGACAGCTGCCAACGTGGAAATACTAGTGGCAATGATGGCCGGTCCTACAATTGCAGCCGGACTTACGGCTCCATACTGGCTGCGATATGCAATGATATTCACAGGTATCAGCTGCAGGGAAGAAATATTAATGATAAGAAAATCACACATCGCGTCTGTCGCCTGATTTGACATTTTCTGCAGCCGCTTTAACTCTTTCATGGCAGAAATCCCTGCCGGGGTTGCCGCCCAGCCCAGCCCCAGAAAATTGGACACCATATTCGTTGCCATATATCTGGCTGCTGTGGAATTTTCCGGAACTGACGGAAACAAAAAACGAAGTATCGGTCCCATTGCAGATGCCGCACGGTTTACCATCCCCCCTTTTTCCGCAATCTTCATAAGTCCCACCCAGAATGCCATGGCACCTGTCATTGTCAGGCAAAGGCTTACCGCTTCCTTTGCCGAAGCAAGTGCCTGGTCGGTCACTGCTCCAAGATTTCCAGTCATTGCAGCATACACCACCCCGACAAGAATCATTCCACCCCATAAATAGTTCATCCGCGCCTCCTGTTTGCGTTCTTAAATCATTGTATGGGCTTTGCTTTTTTCATATTCCTTTTGCAATTACCGGATAAACCCAAAATGGAAGGCATAGCCCAGGCTTTCCCTGCATAAATTTTCTTAAGTTTTCTTACAGGAGTTTCTGGTATGAAACATCTTTTGAAAAAACACCGGATGCTTTCCGTGGGTATTTTTCTGGCTGCGGTGCTCTCCATTATTTATGCAGCCATCCTCTCCCCTGCCGGAAAAAGTACCGGTTCTTTTTCTGAATTTTGTACCACGCTTTTTCGCGAAGAGATGAAATCCAACACCATGAATCTGCACTTTACGCTAAAAGATCCAAAAGCTGCCGGCATTGACTCTTATGAGATCACGCTTGGCAGTCTGTCCGGTGACAGTCCTCATAACCAGGCCAGACAGCTCAAAAAACTTTCGGAAGAACTCAAAAAATATTCTCACCGCTCTCTCAAAGGAAAAGACCGCTTGACCTGCCGGCTGCTTTCCGATTATATTTCACGCCAGCAGAACCTTGCTGCCTATCCCTATTACGATGAACCTCTGACCCCTTCCGGTGGTGTCACCTCACAGCTGCCTGTGCTTCTGGCAGAGTATACTTTCCGCAATACCAGAGATATTAAAGATTATCTCGGACTGTTGTCGCAGATGGATACTTATTTTTTAGGGATTTTAGATTATGAACAAAAGAAAGCCGATGCAGGACTTTTCATGTCCGATGAAGCCTGCTTAAAAGTCATTGAAGGGTGTGAAGTTTTCACCGAACATCCCGATGACAATTTTCTGATCGATACGTTTTCCAACCGGTTAAATGCCATGGATGGGCTTACAGATACCCAAAAGAATGCTTATTTGAAGCAACATTCCAAAGTTCTGAGTGATCATGTCATTCCGGCTTACAGCCAGATGATCAAAGGACTTACCATGCTGCTGGGACGGGGACATAACAACTGGGGGCTTTGTAACTTCCCGGAAGGAAAAGCCTATTACGAGGCGGTCGTGTCTGCAGATACGGGCTGTGATGACAGCGTGGAAGATCTGTTTTCCCAGATTGCCAAAGCCCGGCGGGAAGATCTCACGTTCTGTCAGAATCTTTTGGAAAAAAATCCGAAACTTGCTTCCCAGTCCCCGAAACCCGATGCTGCCCTGAAAGAGGAAAATGCCATGATTTCCCGGCTGCAAAAAGAAATCCTTACTGACTTCCCGGCACCACCACAGACAGAAGTGGAAATCTGCCACGTTGATCCGGCACTCAGTGAGTACTTGGCTCCCGCCTTTTATATCACGGCTCCGATTGATGATATTTCACACAACCGGATCTACATAAACGATGCTAAAAATGATACGGATATCTATTACTTTACAACGCTTGCGCATGAAGGATATCCCGGTCATCTGTACCAGACCATCTGCACCTCCTCCTATGGTGCTCCGGAAGTCCTCTCCCTCCTCAACTATCCGGGTTACACCGAAGGCTGGGCAACCTACACCGAAATGCAGGCTTTTTATTATGCCGGACTTGATCCGGATCTCGCCTCCCTGTTACAGCACAACCAGGCTGCAACACTCAGCCTCTATGCCACTGCGGATATCGGGATTCATTATTTTGGATGGGAAAAAGAAAAAAACGCCGCATTCTGGAGCGAATACGGCGTAGATGATACTGCCACGGTAAAAAGAATCACGGATCTGATCCTCGAAGAACCGGGAAACTACCTGAAATATTATGTTGGCTATCTGAAATTCCGCCAGATGCGTGAACAGCTTGCGCTCGAAAACAAAAGCTTTTCGGTGTCTGCATTTCACGAAGCAATCCTTCGCACCGGTCCTTCGCCTTTTTCCGTTCTCGAAGAAACCGTGCGGGATCAGTTAAAATAAAGTCCATTGATCTTTTTTATTTTAACAGTGCCTGATAGATATCGCGCTTGCTGACCCCACGGTCTTTTGCGACACGTTTCATGGCTTCCTTGCGGTCAATCCCCTGGGACTCGTAATGCGCCATGTGTTCCTCCAGGGAAAGTGCTTCCCATCCGGCCTGTTCCTCCTTTTTCATCTCTTCGCGGGAACGGCCGGCAATGATGAGGACATATTCCCCACGCGGCTCATTGACTTCGTAATAGGATAAACTGTCCGCAAGCGTCATCTGCAGCTTTTCTTCATGCCGCTTGGTCAGTTCCCGGCAGATGGTAAGCCTGCGGTCTCCGCCGAGGGTATCCGAAAGTTCCTGCAAAGTGCGCACAAGGTGGTGTGGTGCTTCATAGATAATAATCGTACGTGTCTCGGTCTTTAATTCTTCAAGCACCGCCTGATGCTCCTTTTTATCCTTGGGAAGAAACGCCTCAAATGCAAACCGGCGTGTCGGAAGTCCCGACATGGTCAGTGCGGTGATACAGGCGGCTGCGCCCGGCAGCGAAGTGACCGGAATGCCTTCTTCATAGCAGATGCGCACAATATCCTCCCCGGGATCGGAAATGCCCGGTGTCCCTGCATCTGTAATTAATGCAATGTTTTTACCCTCACGCATTTTTGCGACAAGCTGGTAGGCCTTATCGATTTTGTTGTATTCGTGATAGCTGGTCATCGGTGTCTTAATCTCGAAATGGTTGAGCAGCCGGATGGAGTTTCTCGTATCCTCTGCTGCGATCAGATCCACTTCCTTGAGTGTCCGCAGTACACGGTATGTAATATCCTCAAGATTGCCGATCGGGGTGGCACACAGATAGAGTGTGCCGGTTTTATGTTGTTCCATGGGAGTTCCTTCCTCTTCGTTTCTATACAGGCGATTGCGAAACAGGTACGAACGTTATGCGCTGCACCGGTTTCGCAATTGCCTGTATTTAAGAATAGGATGAAACTATCATACTTGTCAAGTCGCAAAATTATAACTGACTCCGCACCGCACACCGGGCAATGCAATCATTAATCGAATACTCCCTTTCCCATTGAAAAATATCGTGCTAAAATATATCTGGAAGTAAGAAAAGAGGATTTCATTTATGCACGATAACACACAGCATTTATATAACAATTTGGACTTACGAAAGCTGCTGATCCCGATTATTGTGGAACAACTGCTTTCTTCTTTAATGGGGACCGCCGATACCATGATGGTCAGCAATGTCGGCTCTGCCGCAATTTCTGCCGTTTCCCTGGTGGATTCCATCAATATTCTTGTCATTCAGGCACTGTCTGCCTTATCTGCCGGGGGCGCGATCCTGTGCTCCCAGTATCTCGGCAGCCAGAACAAAAAGGATGCCAACCGTTCTGCGCAGCAGGTTTTGTTTGTCATGGTCATTCTGTCTGTAACTTTATCCGTTTTCTGCCTGATATTCCGTGATCCGCTGCTTCATGTAATCTTTGGGAAAGTAGAACGCGATGTCATGACCAATTCCCGGATTTATTTCTTCTTTACCCTGTTATCGTTTCCGTTTATCGGACTGTACGATGCCGGTGCTTCGATTATGCGCTCCCAGAACAACAGCCGCAATCCGATGATCATCTCGGTTATTTCCAATTTTATGAACATTGGCGGAAATGCGATTTTGATCTTTGTACTTGGCATGGGCGTCGAAGGTGCGGCGATATCCACTCTGGTATCACGTATTTTCTGTGCCATCGTCGTTATCTGGCAGCTGCGCAATGCCAATGCCCCGATCTGTATCCGCAATTATTTTTCCATCCGCCCCGACTGGTATCTGATTAAAAAAATCCTGTTTATCGGAATTCCGTCCGGTATTGAAAACAGTATGTTCCAGTTCGGTAAACTTGCCATCCAGTCTACGGTTTCCACACTTGGAACCGTAGCGATTGCCGCGCAGGCAATGACCAATATTCTGGAAAACTTAAACGGTATTGCTGCCATAGGTATCGGAATCGGACTGATGACCGTGGTCGGTCAGTGCCTGGGTGCAGGGCGCAAAGATGAAGCCATCTATTATATTAAGAAATTGTCCTGGCTGTCAGAGGCAGTCATCATCGCAAGCTGCCTGCTCGTTTTTGCACTGACCAAACCGATTACCATGCTTGCCGGAATGGAACCTGCCAGCGCGAAACTGTGCTTTTTCATGATAAGCTTCATCACGATCGTAAAGCCAGTTTCCTGGGTACTTTCCTTTATCCCACCCTATGGCATGCGCGCTGCAGGTGACGTAAAATTCTCCATGATTACCTCCTGCTGCACCATGTGGCTGTGCCGGGTAAGCCTGTGCATTTATCTCTGCCGGGTATGGGGATTTGGTCCGATTGCTGTCTGGATCGGTATGTTTTCCGACTGGACGCTGCGCGCGATCATTTTCTCCATCCGTTTCCACTCCCGGAAATGGTTAAATCATCGCGTCATTGAAAAATGATGATATTCCGTTTTGTGATCTTCCTTTGCATATTTTTCTTCGATGCTGTTTTTCATTTTATCGTATGCGGCAGCCATTCTGTTTACATGCTGGTCAAAACTGTCTGATTTTACGGCATCTGCATTACCATCTTTTTCATATACTTCTGACACTTCACTCTCAAAGCGGTTCACGTAGTCCTGATAACTGACCGAGGATAGCTGGTTGTAACTGTCCATTCCTGCCTGCGACAAAAAAAGATTGTCCGCGTACGATTTCATCTCCGTCCCGTTCATCTGCTCCTGCAGCCGTGCCACTGCCTCTTTCCTTGCTTTTTCACTTTTTGCTTTCTGTTTTTCATGGATTTTATCAGCCCAGGTGTCTTTCTTATCCTTGTCCAGTTTGGTGCTGTTTCGCGTCTGCCCGCCATCATCATCTTCCGCAATTGACCAGCCACCGACACTGCCATCCGCATTGATGACCGTTCCTGCCGCTTTTATATGGTAGCCCATACCTCCCTGGCTCATTTTTCCGCTGTATACCAGCTGCGCACAATCATAAATCAAAGCCTCATATTCCACACGTTTGTCGGGATCATTTTGCATCTGCACCAGAATATTCGGTGCGATCTGAATATTGTTTGTGCCTTTCTGTGAAAAGTTCTGTGTGTTTGTTGTAAAATTCACGCCCGGATACCGGTCCGAAAGCGCTTTTAGCGATACGGACGTGCCGCTGCCGGATTTTGCTTTCGCATATGTCAGTGCCATTTCCGACACCCAACTGTTTCCTACTTTTACTGCCATAATCTTATCTCTCCTTTTCACCCCAAAATATATTATCTGTAAAACAGTTTGTTAATTTTTGCACTCCAGTCCGCACCAATCCCCAGATCCACCGGGTAATCCTGAAACGAGGAAACTTTCTGCCGCTGCATATTTTTTTCATCCACTGCATTGTGCCACGATTCCATTACTTTCTTCTGCAGTTCATCTATAAAACCTTCCCCGTAATTTCCACCATGAAAGGTCTCGTCGATCTCTGCCATAACTTTTGCAGATGCAGCCGCAAATTCCGCTCTGGAGTTGTACGCCTTGTTTAAAGCGTCGATACGATCCTGTTTTGTTTCCTCCACAAGTGTTCCGTCCTCCTGTCTGATCCAGGTCGGGTCCCGGTCCGGATCGGAAAATTCTTCATCAATACGGTCATAAATGACCTGATAGGCTTTCGCCATGACGGTAAGAAATTCCTCCTGCGACCGCGAATGATCACCAAGTCCATTTTCTTTCTGGATCTGGTCTGCAACTTCCCCGAGTTCACAGTTGAACATACTTGCCGTGTCGATATTGTTTACCGTATTCAGTTCCTTATAAAGTTCCTCTTTTGGATTTACACCTGTGTGGGATATATTTTCATTGTCTTTTGTGTATTCTCGCCAGTCCTTCGCCTTTGCAAGACCTTCGTCGGAAATTGTTACAGTATCCACTCCGGTTGCTTCTTTTACTGATTTTCCAGGTGTACTTGCCGTGTATTTCTGCGTATCCAGCAAATTTGGTATTTCCGGTCTTTTGTAGTGATAACGTCCTGCGTAAATTTGTGAACTAGAAATATTCAGTGCCATTTTTTCCTCCCATCATGCTCTCTGTGAATATGTCAATATTTTCTTCGTATATATCTGTCACGTTTCTTCGTTCCTGCGCCCGTTTTAATGCTGTTTTCTGTTGTCTTTTCATCAGTTCTTTCATTCTTTTCTGACGCTTACTCCACCATGATTCGTCCTTTTTCCCAGACTTTTTCGGGCTTTCCGTATTCATTGGAATCCCTTCTCCATGATGTTCCTCGATCGATGCGCCGAATTTTTCTACGTTCAGAAATGATGCCTGAAACGGAAAGTGCACCGAACGGTTTTCTATCGTATAGCCAAGCACCCAGGCTTCATACTCCGGGTCATTTTTCATCTGCTCCCAGCCATCTTCGGTGATTGACCACATTTCCTTACAGTTTGCCTGTGAACTGTCAAAAGAGACGCCATCCATCAGGTTCTTAAAAAAAGCTTTATACTCATCCATTGTCATATCGCTTCTGGATATCTCATCGCCACCGCAGTTTTTCATATAGTTTTTGCCTGCCTGGACCTGCTGGTTCACATGAGATGCGGAATCCGGATGCTTCTGCTTATACTCTTTGACAACATTTTTGTATTCCTTTTGCGTCTGCTTCTCACAAGTATTCTCATTCGAAACATCCTTCTTTTGGGATACGCCTGTTTTTATATTTGTATAAGTATAACCCATAGCTGCTGTTGCACTTATATTCATTTCACAACCATCTCCTTTGCCATATTTTACTAATGTTTATATCGCCCTTTTTCTTTTTTTCTTCCAATCAAATGTAACGAATCGCCCTTTTCATGTAACGAAAAAATCAGCGGGCATATTGTACCCGCTGATTTGCTGATTTCTGTTTCTTATCTGCAATCTATATTCATCAATTCACGCAACTGAAAAGCATTTCATTTACATTTTTGCTGCATCATCTTATTTTGAAAACACCGCATCATTTTTGGAAAGAAGATATACACAATACTGATTCATGCTGATTCCTTCTCTCTGGGAATGTTCTGCCAACGATCTGTGCAGACTTCGTGGAATTCTCAATTTGAATTGCCCGGAATAATCCTCCAGACTATCTGGCTCATGAATCTCTACACCATCTTCTAATGCAGCTTCAAGCCATGCCTTTTTTGCATCTAACGCATTTTCTACTGCACTTTCTACAGTTTCTCCACAGGTAATGCACCCTGGCAGATCCGGATAAGAAACCACAAATCCACCCTCATCCTTATCTTCTATAATTTCCATACGATAGGACATTGCCATATAATCATTCAGCGTCTTCATCATTCTCCGCCTCGCTTTCTACAATCTGCCTTACCATTTCTACATATACTTTTTTGATCGGTTCATGTTTTGGTATTGTGATAGGCGCACATCCCTGCTTTCTGAACGTGTAATGACTGCTTCCACTTCTTGGTGCATTCATTTCGTACCCGCAGCTTTCCAATACTTTCCGTAACTCATCAAACCGGAGGTCTTTTGATAAATTGCATATACGTGTTATGAGTTTATCCCATTTTGACATTGTTATACCCTCCTGCTTATATTATACATGGTATCGTATATGGTGTCAATTATTCTATTCGTTCCTGAAGCATAACCGCCAGTTCAAACTCATCCTCCCGAACGGTAACTTCCGTTTTTCCATAATATTTTTCCGCACAAACTTCAATATTCCGAAGCCCCAATCCATGATTTTTGGAATCCGGTTTTGTCGTGAGCAGTCTGCCATCGCTCCGGCTTCTGACAAGTTTCCCGTCAAAACTGTTTTTAACGATAATAAAAAACATATTCTGGCGCCGGTACGCACTCAGTTCGATAAATTTTCTGCCCTCTTTTTGCCGCCTGCAGGCCTCTAACGCATTATTCAAAGCATTGTTTATGATAATGCTCAGGTCAAAAGCATCCATATTCATACTGGAAGGGAAAAGAAAGTCCGCCTGAAACGCAATGTCATAGTTTTTTGCCAGCTGCACATATCTTTGCATAATGACATCGGTCACCGGATTGCCGGTATTGTATTTCATATCCAGCTGTTCCACGGATGCCTGCAGGGAATCCAGATACTGCCGGAACGCAGTGGGGTTTCCTGTTTCCTCCTGCATCAATGCCTCCATATCCGCGATATAATTTTTCATGTCATGTTTCATCCCGCGGATTCCGGCATAAAGGTTTTCGATATCTCCGATATGCTGCTCCATTTCCCGGATCCGTTCCTGATAAATACTGATTTCGATTTTCTGGTTGCTTTCAACGATTAGTTTGTGCAGCATTTTTGCGGTAAAAATAATCATCACAATACACAACAGGGAAGTACATGGAACCATAAGATTCATCTCCGGCCGGCTGTCAAACAGCGAATGAATATCATTGTCCTCCATCGAGAACATCATGCTGCGGATCATCAGACATAACAATAGTCCGGTCACGCTTGGAAATAACACAAAAATCAATTGTGAATTTTCATAGTTTTCTTTCATTTCAAGGTACTTTTTCATCCAGACAATGATCCTGTATGTGAAGACAAGAAGCACCAGAACGTAGCTCAGATTCCAGAACATTTCAATTCCGGAATTCACTTCAAAAAACATGGTTTCTCCATACATCTGCCTGTCCAGAAATAAATATTGATTCAGATCTACCAGCTTTGTAAGCAGCCACAGAAAAAGAGGATAAATGGCAAATTTTAAGAGTTCCATTACGGAATAAAAGGTCACAACATAGTAAATGATTTTGAGTCTGCTTTCGTTGAACAAAAAAATGCCTGCCACACAGGTAACCAGCATGCTGATCAGTACCGGCAGGATACTCTGGCGGCTGTTATTCATGACCATGCTTTTCCCATAGAGCAGACTTTTTATAAAGACAGAATAGTGCAGAAAAATCTGGACTGCCACATACTGTCCCAGCAGTATCGCAGCACTATGATATTTTTTGAATGGAAAACGTGGCTGTGTTTCTTTCAACAAATTAACCAGCAACATTCCCTGCACAAAATAGCTTATGATATCGAAAACGTTGTACACAATATCTCTCATTGCAGTTTATGCCTTTCTCAGATAATTCATATAGGCAGTTACAAAATCGTTATATTTTTGTTTTGCCAGAAACACTCTATCGCCATTTTTCAGTTCAATATTGGCATTGTCATAGCGGACCACTTCCTGCAGATTCACCAAAAATCCCCGGTGCGATCGGAAAAAATGATCTCCCAGTTTCTGCTCTAACACTTCCATTTTTTCGTAAAAACTGTAGGTTTCTTCCTTCATGTTTTTCGTGTGCAGAACGATTTTTCTCGCTTCATTTTCCGCATAAATAATATTGTTGACCGGTATCTTAATGTAATTGCCATCCATTCGGATAATGAGCGGCTGTGTATTCTTTTCCTTTTTGATCTGACTGATCGCCTTGTCCATGACTTCCATGAATTTCTGTTCATCGACCGGCTTTAAGAGATAATGAAATGCCCCTACATCATAGCCTTCAAACACATATTCCTTTAAGGCAGTCACAAAAATAATGATCACATCGGAGGTTTCCCTGATTTTCTTTGCGACTTCCATGCCGTTTGGTTTGCCACTGTCCGGCTTCCGATTCAGGGAAATATCAAGCAGAATGATATCATATACGGTCGGATCGGATAACAACTCTTCCCCATTTGCAAAGACATGGACCTGTGCATCCGTGCATTTCTCTGTCAGTTTTTTTAGGTAATCTCTAATTGGCTGTTCATCATCACATATTGCAATTTTCAGCATGCTTTCATTATTCAAAATCTACGACCTCTTTCTTACCATAAAGAAATGTCCGACAACAGATTCTGAATGGATACATTATTTTCCTGCCCATTCTTTACAAACTTATCCCGAAACATCGCCCCTGCTTTGATCACATTCTCTGAAAAATGTTCTGGCAGATTTTCCGGATTTTCTTTTTTCTTATCCTGCGCCGCTAAAAACTGCTGAGCCCTCTGACTTGAATTTTTCCAGACAGAACTTCTTCTAATCGCATCCTCAAGCATCTGTGCGGACTGATCCTGCTGCTTTGTTCTCCCTTCCAATGATTTCGCATGATCTTCAAAAGATTCCGTAAGTTTTTGCAATGCTTCCCTGCTTATATTGTATCGGCGCCTATCGTATATTTCTTTAACATCTATTATTTGAATCTCTTTAGCCTGCAGATCTGGTTGTATGATCCTTATTGATTTTATTTTAAAATCGGATCGTTTATGATCTGGACTTAGTTTCATGTAACGAAATGTCTTTTTTATGTAACGAATTTTTTTGCACAAGCTCAATATTCACCCGATATTCATTATTTTTAGACAATAAGCCATAAAAACAGCCATGCATATTCCCCAAAATACACATGGCTGATTTACTCTACAAAAGCAAATTTCACAGATACCGTCCCGTAACGCTATCTTCATTTCCCACAATCTCCTCCGGTGTCCCAGTTGCAATCACCCGGCCGCCGTCATCTCCGCCGCCCGGCCCCATATCAATGATATAATCGGCGTTGCGGATCACATCGAGATCGTGCTCAATGACCAGCACCGTCGCCCCATTGTCAACCAGCGCATCAAACACGCTAAGCAGCGTCTGCACATCCAGCGGATGCAGCCCGATCGTCGGCTCATCAAACACAAACACCGAATCCGACTGTCCTTTTCCCATTTCGCTGGCAAGTTTCAGCCGCTGTGCCTCTCCGCCGGAAAGGCTCGGCGTTTCCTCGCCCAGCGTCAGATAGCCCAGTCCCAGATTTTTGAGCACTTCCAGCCGCTGATGCACAACCTTTAAATCCGCGGTTGCCTGCAAAGCGGTATTTACATCCATCTCCATCAATTCCGGCAGGGAATAGCGGTTTCCCTGTTTGTTTTCATAGCCGATCTCCCATGCCTCTTTTGCATACCGAGAACCATTGCACTCTGGACACGGCACATCCACATCCGGCAGAAACTGCACATCGAGGCTGATCTGTCCGGTTCCGTCACAGACCGGACACTTTAATTTTCCGGTATTATAGGAAAAATCGCCCGCCTTGTATTTCCGGTTTTTCGCATCCGCGGTCCGGGCAAAAATCTTCCGGAGTTCGTCGTGTACATTCGCATAGGTTGCGACCGTGGAACGGACATTGATTCCAATCGGTGACGCATCAATCAGCTTCACATGGGCGATGCCCTCTGCCGAAAGATCTTTCACATGTTTCGGCAGATGCTCTCCGTTCAGTTGCGCCTGCAGCCCCGGAATCAGGCTTTCGAGAACCATCGTGGTCTTTCCGGAACCGGATACCCCGGTCACCACGGTAAGCCTGCCCTTAGGGATGTCCACCTCCAGCGGCTTTACCGTATGGATGCGGTCGGTGGAAAGATGCAGTTTTCCAAGGGCAAACAGTTCCTCCGGTGCGATCGGCTGACGGATGCGCAGATCCTTTGTCTTTGCGAGAAATGGTCCGATCATGGAGTTTTTATTGGCAATGATCTGTGGAATACTGCCCTCTGCGATCACATATCCACCGCCCGCTCCGGCTTCCGGTCCCATCTCAATCACCCAGTCCGCCTCCGATAAAATCTGCGTATCGTGATCGACCAAAAGCACTGAGTTTCCATCTTTGATCAGATCATGCATCACGGCATTCAGTCCCACGATATTTGACGGGTGCAGACCGATCGACGGCTCATCGAGCACATACAACACGCCTGTCGTGCGGTTCCGCACCGCCCGCGCAAGCTGCATGCGCTGCCGTTCCCCGGTTGAAAGCGTTGCCGCCGCCCGGTCGAGGGAAAGATAAGAAAGTCCCAGATCCATGAGCCTTTTTGCAACGGTCTTAAACGACTCGCAGATGGATTCCGCCATCGGACGCATCTCTTTCGGCAGGGATTCCGGCACATGCGCCACCCATTCGACCAGCTCTTTCAGCGTCATTTTGCAGGCTTCCGCCAGTCCGATCCCACAAAGTTTCGGTGCACGGGCTGCCTCCGACAGCCTGCTTCCGCCGCACTCCGGGCAGACTTCCTCCTTCAAAAACTTCTCCACCCGCTTCATGCCCTTTTCGTCTTTTACTTTTGCCAGAGCATTTTCTACGGTGTATACCGCATTGTAATAGGTAAAATCCAACTCTCCTGCCTGATTGGATTTCTTTGCTTTGTAAAAAATATGCTTTTTCTCCGCCGGACCGTGATAGACGATATCCTTTTCTTCATCGGTCAGATCTTTAAACGGAATGTCGGTGCGCACGCCCATCTCCCGGCAGACGTCAGTCATTAACGACCACATCAGGCTGTTCCACGGTGCAACCGCACCCTCATCAATACTGATCGAATCGTCCGGTACAAGCGAATCCAGATCCACCGTCCGGACACTTCCCGTACCGCCACACTTCGGGCAGGCTCCCTGTGAATTAAAGGCAAGCTGCTCCGCACTCGGCGCATGGACACGTTCGCCACACTCCGGACAGATGATCTCCTGTTCTGCCGCAACTTTCAGTGTCGGCGGAACATAATGCCCGTTCGGGCACCGGTGCGACGCGAGCCGCGAATACATCAGCCGCAGGCTGTTTAACAGTTCGGTTCCCGTTCCAAACGTGCTGCGGATGCCCGGAATGCCCGGACGCTGATGCAGGGCCAGCGCCGCCGGGACATACAGCACTTCGTCGACCTGTGCTTTTGCCGCTCTGGTCATGCGCCTTCTGGTGTAAGTCGAAAGCGACTCCAGATACCGTCTGGAGCCTTCTGCATACAACACGCCAAGTGCTAACGACGATTTTCCGGAGCCGGATACGCCTGCAATCCCGACAATCTGATGCAGAGGGACATTTACATTTACGTTTTTTAAGTTGTGGACACACGCGCCCCTTACTTCTATGTATTTTGGTTCGTTGTGACTGTTTTCCATAAAGACATTACCCGTGTATGAATTATCTTGCGTATTATCTTGCGTACTTTCTTCCTCAATTATACAGAAAAACATGCGAAATTCCAATAGTGTTCCAGACAGAAAAAAGCCGGTGCATCCCAGACGATGCACCGGTTTTTCCGTTTACTATATAAAATACTCCCTTGTATCGGCTGTTAAGTCAGCCACCCTTTTAAGCTTTCAGATCCAGTGAACGGATCTCCTGCCGAACCTTTAAAATCATGGACGGGCTGACAGAAAGCTCATCATATCCCATACTAAGAAATGTCTCGGTCAGTGTCGTGTCTGCCCCAAGCTCGCCACAGATACCAACCCAGCAGCCACCCTTATGACCGTTGTCCACAATCATCTTAAGCATCTTAAGGATTGCCGGATGATGGGAATCATAAATGTTGTCAAGCTTTGGATTCTGCCGGTCGATCGCCAGTGTATACTGTGTCAGATCATTCGTTCCGACAGAGAAGAAATCCACTTCCTGTGCCAGTTCTTCGGACATCATGACAGCTGCCGGAGTCTCGATCATAATACCAAGCTCGACATCCTTGTACGGAATCTTTTCCTCATCCAGTTCTTTTTTCACTTCCTCGATGATCTTCTTTATGGTCTGTACCTCTGTGACAGAAATGATCATCGGGAACATGATGGCGATGGTTCCGTAATAGCTTGCCCGATACAGTGCACGAAGCTGTGTCTTGAATACCTCGCGGCGGTCAAGACAGATACGGATCGCACGGTAACCCATTGCCGGATTATCTTCTTTGTCGAGTCCGAAATAATCCACCTGCTTGTCCGCACCGATATCGAGTGTACGGATGATGACTTTCTTTCCTGCCATTGCCTCGGCTACCTTGCGGTATGCTGCAAACTGTTCTTCCTCGGTTGGATAATCCCTGCTCTCCAGATAAAGGAATTCGCTTCGGAACAGTCCGATGCCGCCGGCATCATTTGCCAGTACCGATGCCACATCCCCAACGCTTCCGATATTTGCATACAGGTTGATCTTTGTTCCGTCCTTTGTGATATTCTCCTTGCCCTTGAGTTCCTGCAGCAGACGTTTTTTCTCTTCATCCTCTGCTTTCTTCTTCTGGTAAGCTTCCATAACGGAGACCGGTGGATCAATGATGATCTTACCCTCGTATCCATCGACGATACCCATTTTTCCATCGACATCTTCCGGAAAATCGACACCGATCAGTGCCGGGATATTCATGGTACGGGCCAGAATCGCGGTATGGGAATTGGTGGAACCGTGACGGGTGACAAAGGAAAGCACCTTCGATTTATCAAGCTGTACGGTCTCACTTGGTGCCAGATCATCGGCAAGTAAAATCACCGGCTCATCGGCATTCAGGTCATTTCCTCCGTTGCCCTGCAGGATGGAAACTACGCGGTTTGACACATCCCTGACATCGGCTGCACGCTCACGCATATAATCATCATCCATTGCCGCAAACATCTCGGAAAATGTATCTCCGGTCGTTGCCACGGCATATTCGGCATTCACCTGCTGGCCTTCAATCATATTTGTGATGGATTCGATATAATCAAGGTCATTCAGCATCATCTGATGTACTTCAAAGATTGCTGCATTGACTTCACCGACTTCTTTTAATGCCTTATCATAAAGCCCGGCAAGCTGCTGTTTTGCGGTATCTTTGGCATCTTCAAACCGTTTTACCTCTTTTGCGGTATCTGCGATTTTCTCCCGCTTTACCTGATTTTCTGATTTGCGGTATATGGCAAGGCGGCCGATGGCCACCCCGCTGTATACGCTTTTACCCTGAATTGTCATAGCGTCACCTCATCCTTTTGCTGATTCATTCTCCGTAAACGGTTGCCGGAACGGTTTCTTACAGTTTCTCCTCTAAGAATTTGCCAAGTGCTGCGATTGCTTCCTCTTCCTGATCTCCATCCGTCTTTAATACAATTTCCTGTCCGCATTTAACACCAAGACCCATAACTCCGAGGATTCTCTTTGCGTCTACTTCCTTGCCATCCTTGCTGATGGTTACTTTACATGGATATGCAGCGGCTGCTTTTACCAGCTCGCCTGCCGGTCTTGCGTGGATTCCCTGCTCGTCTTTGATGGTATAAGTAATTTCTTTCATGATCATTCTCCTTTTCAAATTTTGTTTCTTTACCAATGTTACTGTTTACAAATTTTATTTAACATCCTTTTTGATCAGTCCGAGCAATACGGCTGTAATGACAGCGCCGACTGCCCATGCAAGGATGTATAAAAGCGGATGTCCTACGGTTGCAAATACGAAGATTCCACCGTGAGGAGCCATCAGTGTGCACTTAAACAGTGCGGATAAAAATCCTGCAACTCCGGCACCAATTAAGGTACATGGAATTACGTGAAGCGGATCTGCTGCTGCAAACGGGATCGCACCCTCGGTGATGAAGGAAGCACCCATTACAAAGTTGGATACCTTGGATCCACGTTCTTCCTTTGTAAATTTCTTCGGGAAGAACTGGCAGGCAAGCGCGATTCCGATCGGAGGAACCATACCACCGACCATGATCGCTGCCATGGCAATGTAACATGCCTGAACAGCCGGGTCGCCTGGCTGTGCACCTTTTTCAATCATCTGGCTTGCAGTTGCCAGTACACCGGTACCAAATACATAAGCGGCTTTGTTGATTGGACCACCCATGTCGATCGCCATCATTGCTCCGAGGATCAGTCCGAGTACGGTGATGTATCCCGCATCAGAGATTGCGGTCAGTCCGTTGCTCAGTCCGGTATTGATCAGTCCGATCAATGGGTTAAAGATGAAGCACATTAAAATACTGATAATTAAAATTCCAAGCAACGGATAAATCAGAGTCGGCTTGATTCCGTCTAAGGAAGCCGGCAGTTTTGAAAACGCTTTTTTCAGGAACAGTACAATAAATCCGGCAAGGAATCCGGCTAAGATTCCGCCAAGGAAACCGGAAACGGTGTTACCACCGTTGGCACCCTGGAATGCAAAGTCTGCGATAAATTTCTGGAAACCGGTTGTGGAATCCGCCCAGTTGTAACCGGTAACTAATGCGTTACCACTCGAGGCTAACAAACCGCCCGTAAAACCAACTGCAAGTCCCGGCCGGTCTGCAATCGAGTATGCAATGTAACCTGCAAGCACCGGAACCATCAGTCCCATTGCCAGTCCTCCGGCATACTTGAAGAATGCCGATAACGGCGTACAGGAACCAAATGCCGATCCACCGGTCGCACCATAGCCCATCAGGGTATCGATCAGAAATGCAATCGCTGTCATGATGCCGCCGCCGATAACGAACGGAAGCATGTGGGATACCCCACTCATCAGGTGCGTGTAAATCATGTGTGCAGTGGAGCCACCCTCTGCTTTTTCTTCTTTTCTGCTGCCCTCTGCCGCATGGTAGACAGGTGCATCCCCGGCCACGGCACGGTTTAACAGCTGCTCTGCCTTGTTGATGCCGTCTGCAACCTTGCACTCGATGACTTTCTTTCCATCGAAGCGGTCCATCGGAACTTTGGTGTCGGCTGCAACGATGATTGCGGTCGCTCCTGCGATCTCTTCATCGGTAAGCACATGCTTGGCTCCGCCGGAACCTCTGGTCTCTACCTTAATCGTGATTTCCATCTCAGCTGCATGCTTCTCTAAGCTTTCCGCTGCCATATAAGTATGTGCGATTCCGGTCGGGCATCCGGTTACGGCAAGTACCTTGTATTTTGCCCCAGTTTCGTCTTCTTTTTCGTCCTCATCTTTTGCGCTTTCCGCATCATCGATGACTTTTAAGAATTCGTCTACGGTCTTTGCATTTTTCAGTCCGTTGGTAAAATTCTCGTCCATCAGAAGTACGGAAAGTTTGCTGAGCACCTCCAGATGTACATTATCCTCGGTGTTTGGAGCTGCAATCAGAAACAGTAAATTGACTGGTGCTCCATCTAACGCGTCAAACTCTACACCATCCTTTACTACCATAGCTGCCAGTCCCGGTGCTTTCACAGCATCTGACTTGCAGTGTGGGATCGCAATTCCTTCTCCGATTCCGGTTGTTCCTTCTTCTTCTCTTGCAAAAACCCCCTTGCGGTAAGTTTCCACATCGCGGATTTTTCCGCTTTTTGCCATGAGATCAACCATTTTGTTTAAAACATCCTGTTTTCCGGCTGCAGAACCGTTCAGTTCAATGCTCTCGGCTGCAAGCAAATCTCTGATTCTCATAGTATACCCTCCTTAAAATAATTTTTGATTTGCATCCATCAATGCAATTACTTCCTTTTTTGTTGCCAGTTCTTCGGAAAAAGCGCTGGCACTTCCGGTACATACACCATAGCGGAATGCATCTGCATAGCTGCCACCATTTAAATATCCATATATAAAACCAGCCACCATGGAATCTCCGGCGCCTACCGAATTGACGAGCTTTCCTTTCGGTGCCTCAGCCCGGAACTCCTGACCGTCTTCCGTCACAAGGACGGCCCCGTCACCTGCCATGGAAACAAGAACATTTCTTGCACCTTTTTCCTGCATGCGTTTTGCATATGTGACAACATCATCCTTATCATTGATTACCGTGTGGAAAATCTCTCCCAGCTCATGATTGTTTGGTTTGATCAAAAACGGATGATAAGCAAGTACATTCATCAGCAGATCTCTGGTCGCGTCTACTACAATATTGAGTTTCTTGTTCTGCAGATGCTCCATGATATCCATATACATGGATTCCGGCATTGTGTCCGGGATGCTTCCGGCAAGTACCAGTGTATCGCCATCCTGCAATGCATCCAGTTTTCCGTAAAGCTTCCGAATATCTTCTGATGCAATCTTTGGTCCCTGTCCGTTGATTTCCGTCTCGGTCTGTGCCCGGAGTTTTACGTTGATACGGGACAATCCTTCGGTAACGTGAATAAAATCTGCAGTAACACCTTTCTCCTGAAGAAGCCGTGTGATGGCATCTCCGGTAAATCCTGCCATAAATCCAAGTGCTGTGCTTTCTTCCCCAAGATTTTTCAGTACCATTGAAACATTGATTCCTTTCCCACCCGGAAAAATAATTTCCTTGCTGGTACGGTTGACCACACCGGTCATAAAGTTGTCCACATTTACAATGTAATCAATGGATGGGTTAAATGTTACGGTATAGATCATTCTTTCACCTCCACAATATTTTTGTATTTTTTAAGTGCCGGCTTGTGCAGCTCCGTTGTTAAGATGGTTGCCTGTTCAAAATCAGCAAATTTCACACTGGAAAGCTGGTCAAACTTGCTGGCATCTGCCAGAATATAGCAGCGTTTGCAATTCTTCATGGAATATTTCTTTACCATGGCTTCCTTGATCTCCGGGGTGGAATATCCTTTGCTGACGCTGATTCCATTCGTTCCCCAGAATCCTTTGGTAAAATTATACTTGGAAAGCATCTCCATGGCTTCCTCCCCGACGATCGCCTCTGTCTGGGATTTGAATTCGCCTCCCAGCAGATAAACACGGCAGCCCTTTTCCGCCAGAAGCTTTGCATGGCTGATGGCATTTGTCACAAACACCGCCTGTGTCTCCTTAATAAAAGGGATCATCGCCTCGGTGGATGTTCCGGCATCCAAATAAACAAAATCATCCGGGCGGATGAGGGATGCTGCATACTTTGCAATTGCATTCTTTTGTTCCGCATTCATCGTCTTACGGTTTCTGACATCCTCATCATGTGTACTCACACTCGGCCGTCTGGCGATTGCACCGCCATGTACCTTGGTCAGAAGACCATTCTCATCCATTGTGATTAAGTCCCGGCGGACGGTTGATTCTGAAGCGTCAAGTGCAGTCATAAGTTCCTGTATTGTGGCACTTCCCTCCGCTTCTATTATGGACAGTATCCTTGAAAATCGTTCTTCTGCAAGCATATGCCTCACTCCTTTGTTTTCTTTTTCGTTCACAATCTTTCAAAATCGTTCATTTGACGGTTCTTATTATAGTTACATTTTCTGTCATCGTCAATCACTTTCCGTCAAAATCATTCACAAAAACAGAACTGGGATTTTGTGCATAATGTCATGTTATTGAACAAGGCGGCTATGGCTCGAAAGGACAGGGGAGGGGGGACACCAATGGCAATCCGGCTCATGCTCCTTGCAATTAAGAGGCTGTAGGAATTTTTATTTCAATTATTATCAGGCGGACGCAACCGGTGGTCATTCGCCTTCCGGGCTCAGTGACCACCTGCCTCGTACATCCATGTACGAGGCTTGCTGAAAATCGAAAAAATTCCAACAGCCTCTAAAATGCAGGAGAAATCGCCGGGTTGCCATTGGTGTCCCCCTCCCCTCCCCTGTTCTTTCTACCTAGCAGTTTACAGTACAATTGTTTCACACCATGTCAAAAGCCTATTATGTTTTGTAAAAAGAACAGCATACTTATTGAGAGTATGTGTATTATTTGCTACAATATCCCCGGAATATGACAAAACAGGTTTTTCTGTGAGTTTCTTGGTATTATCTTATAGAAATGCAGAAAATTTTATTTTACAATGATCCATTACAAACACAAGGAGGAATTATCATGAGAGGCGTCGAAACCCGAATTCAGGAAATCCGTCACAAAATTTTTACAGAAGTAGCCCGTATGGCTTATCATACCGAATGGCCTGTAAAGGAACGTATGGAAGAACTTCCATATAAGATTATTCCGGGAGAAACCGGAAATTTCAGAAACGATGTATTTTTGGAGCGTGCAATTGTAGGCGAACGCCTGCGTCTGGCAATGGGTCTGCCAAACCGCAGTGCTGCAGAGCATGCCCCGGTATCCGATGGCATTGAAGCTGCTGACCAGGCAGAAACTTACTATACTCCGCCTCTCATTAATGTCATTAAATTTGCCTGCAATGCCTGTCCCACAAAACGTGTGCACGTAACAGACGGCTGTCAGGGATGTCTGGCACATCCCTGTATGGAAGTATGCCCGAAAGGAGCTGTTTCCTTAGACCGTACCACCGGCAGATCTATCATTGACCAGGAGAAATGTATCAAGTGCGGCCGCTGTGCAAGTGTCTGCTCCTATAACGCCATTATCATTCAGGAACGTCCATGTGCCAAAGCATGCGGTATGGATGCCATTACTTCAGATGAAAACGGCAAAGCCAATATCGATTATGACAAGTGTGTTTCCTGCGGTCAGTGTCTGGTAAACTGCCCGTTCGGTGCCATTGCTGACAAATCCCAGATTTTCCAGACAATCCGTGCCATCCAGTCCGGTGAAAAGGTTTATGCAGCTGTCGCTCCTGCATTTGTCGGTCAGTTCGGACCAAAGGTTACCCCTGGCAAGCTGCGTGCTGCCATGAAAGAACTCGGGTTTGCAGACGTTTTTGAGGTAGCAATCGGTGCGGATCTGTGTGCAAAGCAGGAAGCAGAAGATTTCTTAAAAGAAGTGCCGGATGAACTTCCATTCATGGCAACTTCCTGCTGTCCGGCATGGTCTGTTATGGCAAAGAAATTATTCCCGGATCACGCCAACTGTATTTCCATGGCACTGACTCCGATGACATTAACTGCACGTCTTATCAAAAAGCATAACCCAAATGCAAAGGTTGTCTTTATTGGACCATGTGCGGCTAAAAAACTCGAAGCAATGCGCCGCAGCGTCCGCAGTGAAGTAGATTTCGTGCTCACCTTTGAAGAAATGGCCGGTATTTTTGATGCAAAACATGTGGATCTGGAAAACATGGAAGAAGATCCGGATGGTGTAAGTGACGCTTCCACCGACGGAAGAAACTTTGCCGTTGCCGGTGGCGTTGCTCAGGCTGTCGTAGATGTCATCAAACGGGATCATCCGGAACAGGAGATCAAGGTGGCAAATGCCGAGGGATTAAAGGAATGCCGTCAGCTTTTAAAACTTGCCACATTAGGCAAATATCCGGGCTATCTGCTCGAAGGCATGGCCTGTCCTGGTGGATGCGTCGCCGGAGCCGGAACCATGCAGGCAATCAAGAAATCCCAAACAGCGGTCGGTCTGTATGCCAAGAAAGCAAACCATCAGTTCTCAAGCGAAACCGAATACATCAAAGAACTGGATAAACTGGTGGATTAAGTATCTGCCATATAAAAAAGCCCTGCGCTTTCGGAAATTCCGAAAACGCAGGGCTTTTTATCTGTTCTTTTATTCTACTTCAATTCCCGTATCAAAGGTCCATTTCCACTGACCAAAGGAAGATGTGTATCTGCTGGTTCCTGCAATATCATTATCAATCATGATTCCGCTGCATGTAGAATGAATCCGCCAGTACCTACTGTTTCCATACTTATGCACAATCGTGCGGCCACTGTAACTGTACTTATCTCCTGCAGATCTCTTAATCGTTCCTTTCGCATAGACACCAATATCTTCCAGATAATCCTTTACCGCTTCCATCGAAGAAAATTCTCCGAAATATATGGCTATATGGGAGGAAGAACCGCCCTTGCCATAAACAACAACATCTCCAAGTTCCAACTGGGAAAGGCTTTTCCCACTGCTTTTTCTTCCAATAGACTTCTTTGTGCCGGAATTCCACTGGATCGCACCCTTTGTTGCAACCCCTGTTGTATACGAAATACTCGATCCGCTTACCCAGTCTCTGGTACAATGTGCTCCAACACTGACATTTTTCAGTGCAGTCCCTTTCCGTCCCTTACTCTCCAGACGATTCAGAGCTGCCCGTGTGTAACCACTGCAGTCACAGCGGATTCCATCAACCACACTGCCATAACTCTTTCCCAGAAATCCCTTACACAATGTTTTCCGGTAATTATCCTGTGCCACAACCGCGGTACTTTTCTTTCCTGCTGCTTCTGCCGGTGCTGCAGTACCCCCTACTACAACTGCCGCCAGCAAAATACCTGCGATCAGCTTCTTACCCCATGTAACCTTAAACTTCAATGCCTATCCTCCAATTTGTTACAACTTTGTTACTTAACTATAACATATAGTAACAAAAATCAGAGGCTTTTTCAAGAAAAATGTGCAAAAAAGTTTCATTTTTATCTCATTTTTTATGTATTTTTAATATTTTTTGGTCTCAATCTCCTGGAAATCATTTTTCATATCATACGAAATAAGTGAAAAATCATCCCGTTCCACATGAAGCACATAAAAACAGTCACCCGAAGAAAGTCCCCTCATCTGTTCTGCACCAGTCCACGTATCCATTTTCTGCTGTGTTTTCTTTAAGGAAATTTTCTTTACAAAAGACGTTCCATCCCACTGAAACAGCATATACCTGTTATAATTGGTTTTGGTCCAGGTCTCTGTCGCAAATCCGACCAGTCCACGTCCGGTATCTACAAATGCACACTTGTAATTCTCTGCGGCACTGCAGAAATCTTCGTTTATCGTCACAGAATCCAAAATCCTGAGGTTTATCGGATCGGAGATATCAAACATTGTCAGTTTTACCCCTGTCTTCTCGCTTGTCTTAGCATCGGTTTCATAGCCGATGCCAAGCAACAGTCCATCTCCAAACGGGTGCAGATAATCGGAATATCCTGTCATCTTCACATTTCCCAGCGGCTTCGGATGTGCCGGATCGGAAATATCTACTGCAAACAACGGGTCGGTATTATGATAAGTAATGAAATATGCTATATTTCCCAGATACCGTGCCGCATAAATCTCTTCTCCCTTTGCAATATTTTCCAGCAATCCCTCTTTTTTCAGGTCCGCATCCAGCAGATACAGGCGGTTTTCGGATAAAGAATTTTGGGAATCTGTTGTCAGAATACGAAGTTCTCCCCCACTTTCTGAAATAGCAAACGTATCCCAGATCGCCCCCTTTACGGTTGTTTCTGCAATTGCTGAAAACATTCCATTCTTATAAGAAAACTTGGCGATCTTTGTCTTTTCTCCACGCTCATATTCCATCTGATACAGATAGATTGCATCCGTTCCCATATAAACCTGTCGTCCGCTGTCGAGAAGCACCATATGGTCTGCAGCCTTCGATGGCTCTTTAAGATTTACAGATGCCATAATGACTTCTGTTGTCCCATTCTTCTGCACATAAAAACATCCGGCATCTGCTTTTTTCCCGGCAATCTCCGGAATGACCTGAGCCTTCCAGTTCTTTCCGTCTCTGGACACCCAACGGTCAGTAAACAGATAAATAAAATTTCCAACCTTACGGGAACTCTGGTATGCTCCATCCATTTTCATGGTTGCACTTAATACCGGATTTGCGCGTTCGGAAATGTCATACGTCAAAAGAACTGTACTCACATTTCCGTCCGGTTCATAAGCGATATCTTTGTAACATCTGATAAAACCGGAATCATTGTCAGCCTCCGTGCTGTCGGACTGAATCTCCTCCTGTTGTGTTTCCCATCCCTGCTTGATAACATACAGCCGGTCATTATCCACGTATAGCTGCAAAAGGATGTCATTTTCCGTCAGTTCCGGCCGTATTTCCGACAGCTTACGCATATTTTTGTCCCGAATATCCACAATGGTCACCCGGTCATCATTCAGCACATACAGATAATTTCCGTCATTTTTGACGATGTCCCCCTCGTCCACACCGTTTACCTGCAAATTGGTGTCAGAATGGGTACCGGATGACTCTTTTTTCGCCTCGGCAGAACCGGTATCTTCCACGAAAAACGAATCATCCACTGTGCCTTCTGCCAACTCCTTTTGTGAATTGGATTTTTTCTGTACCGCTGCATATACATCCTGGTAACTTTTTGCCAGAGTAAATGCACCGATTTGTTCTTTCTTTTCTGTATCCTGCGTACTGTCGACAGTTTCTGTTACGGAAAGAGCAGCCTTTTTCGGTTGCGCATCATCGGTTCCATACTTATTCCATCCATAGGTTCCGACCGCAATCACCAGCACCGCAACTGCCGCAGCAATTCCGGCAAATCTCCGGTAATGTCTGTGTTCTTTCCTGCCTGCGGATGTCCGGTTTTTCCGCTCCTCCAGCATCTGCTGCACAGCCCCGGGTGTCAGAGTATCCGGCACGGTAATCTGCTCTGCGGATCTGTCTATTTTCTCTTTCCATTCTTCCAGGTTCTGTTCCTGCATATTCTCACCTCAATCCCTTCAGCTGTTTTTCCATCCGCTGCAACGCCCGATGTTCTCTCGACCGCACAGTATTCTCATTCATTGCAAGAATCTGTGCAATCTCCCGCGTCTTATATCCACCGAAGACATGCATTCCCACAATCATGCGGTCCTCCTCATCCATCGTAAGAAATGCACGCCGGACTTCTATATATTCCTCACGGGTATCACCCCATACATAGCCGTCCCAGCCACCGTTTTCTTCCGTCAGTTCTTCTCCCCGTTGATAGTATTCCCGCATTTTCTGTTTGCACATATTTGCCACGATACGATACATCCAGGCGGAAAAAGCATCTTCCTTCCGCAATTTCCCGATATTTTCAAATGCTTCCATCACAGCGGCACTGACCACATCCTCCGCATCCTGTGTATTTCCAAGCGTATACAGCGCAAACTGATACAGCCTCTTATAAATTGTCCCATACAATTCGGCAAACGCTGCGGTATCCCCGCGCTTTGCCCTTTTTACTAATAAACGTTCATCCATGGAAGGCCCTCCTATCTATACAGTGTATCGGAGGTGTATTTTTGTTGCAAGAAAATAAAAAAAGCCCTCCCGTCAAATAGGAGGGCTGTTTCGTTCCTCGATCAGGAATCTTTTTTCGCCTTATCAATCATATAAAGAATATCTGCAAGCTCATCTTCCGGAATTTTGACATAATCCGCAAGTTCTTTCTGCGTTGGCTGTGCACCGTTCTGTTTTTTCAGATAGTTCACCGCTTCACTTACCAGCGCTACTTTTCCAACCACGGAATTTTCATTCTCATCCTCACCGGTCTGTTCCCGGATGCAGGATTTCATCGCTTCTTCCACCGCGGTAAGAAGTTCCTCTTCCACATCCACTTTTTCGTGGCTGCCGCACAGCTCGCTCAGGCGCAGGAAAAGTGCCATATTTCCTTCCTGCACAATATCCTCAAATCCTTCCGTGGAAACCGCCAGTTTCTTTGCTACTTCCAGTACGTTGCGCAGCCATGCATTGGATATCGCGTGTACCATGCTCTCTTCCCCTGCCAGCAGCTTCTTATACATATCAATCTGCTGCTCCTTGGTATACTCCGGGATATCTTTCAGTTCCTCCAGATACATCTGAAACATGGGAGAAGTGGAAATGTTGTCTGTGACGGAATCTTTTGCGGATTCCTTTTTCGCAGAAGATTCTTTGGTTTCTTCTTTCTCTGCGGTCTCCTCATATTCCGCTTCCTTTGTTTCCGGTTCGTTCTCTTCCGGCTGCGGATCATCATGTGGTGTTGACAGAAACTCTAACACCATCTCTTCCTGCTGTGCATTCAAATCCATATCCTTAAAATAGGAAAGGATCTCCTCTCTTGTCATCGGCTCCGCCGAAGTGCGGATAATATCCTGTACCGCACGTATGGTTTCTGTAAATGTATTCTGGTCTAACATATCAGGTCTCCTGTTCCTCATCATAACATTCGCTTCTGATCCGCGAACTGATCTCCTGCAGACATTCTATGAGGATCGGATTAAACTGTCCGCATTCCCCATGCAGGATCATTTCCAGTACCTTTTCATGCGGTACTGCTTTCTTATAAACACGCTCACTCGCCAGCGCATCGTACACATCCGCTACAGAAACTACCTGTGCGGAAATCGGGATTTCATCTCCCACAAGTCCATCCGGATAGCCTTTTCCATCGTAGCGCTCATGATGCCAGCGGCAGATCTGGTGTGCGATCTTTACCAGTGGCTCGTTCTGATAAATGCCAAGCTGTTCCAGCATTTCTGCACCGATGACGGTATGCGTTTTCATAATCTCAAATTCTTCTTTTGTCAGTTTTCCCGGTTTATTCAGGATTTTTTCATCCACACCGATTTTTCCGATATCATGCAAAGAAGAAGCAAGTGCGATCATGGCTCTGGTATCCCCATCCAGATGATACTTTTCGGTTTTCTGCGCCAGTCTCTCCAGAAGCATCTCCGTAAGTTTGTGAATGTGAAGCACATGGCTTCCGCTCTCTCCGTTTCTAAACTCCACAATATGACTGAGAATATGAATCAGCATCTCGCTGTTTTTCTCTTTTTCGTTGATCTGCGCAGTAATCAGGGAAGTCAGCCGACGCTGCTTCGCATATAATTTCATGGTGTTCGTCACACGCTGATAAACGATCTGTGCATCGCATGGCTTGCTGACAAAATCCACTGCACCAAGTGCATATGCCCGCTTCACAGCCTCCGGGGCATCGGCTCCGGACATCATAATAACCGGAATATCCTCAATCCAGTGATTTTTATTCATATATGTCAGGACATCAAATCCATCCATCTTCGGCAATACCACATCCAGCAGAACCAAAGAAATACTATTGACCTGCTGTTCCAGTATTTCTATGCATTTTTCTCCGCTCTCCGCCTGCAGGACATGATAATCCTTGGAAAAAATCATATCCAGAAGCGTCCGGTTGACCTCCTCATCATCCACTACAAGGATCTCCGGAATCATCTTTTCCGGTTGCTTCTGTGCGTGTATCTTTCCCTCATGATCAATCATGTTATTCTCGGTGATGGCCATGTTTTTCTTATTTTTTGCCTGATACATCAGTTTATCTGCGCGAAGCATTGCATGCTCAACAGATTCGTTCTGCGAAATCACGGCACCCATACTGACAGAAATCTGAATATTGGAATACCCCGGAATCACTGTATTCTGGATCTTTTCCTGAATCTCCTGCAGTTTTTCTACCAGACCATCTTCCTTTATCTCCGGCAGCACAAGAACAAATTCATCTCCACCATAGCGCACAAGCGTATCCTCTCTGCGGATACAACGCCAGATCACACCAGCAACCGCCGCAAGTGCCATATCTCCGGTCAGATGTCCGTATGTATCATTGCAAAGCTTGAAATCATCCACATCAATCACAACAATTCCGGCATTTCCCGTCCACATTTTTATCTCTTCCTCAAAATACAGACGATTATAAACTCCGGTCAGGACATCCTTATATAATTTTTCATTATATCCGGTCAGTTTATTGATCAGCTTTTCTCTGCAGGATATGTCGATTAAGGTGTCGTCCTCCAGATGATTGATCAATTCCATGACGTATGGCTGTCCATCAATTTCCATATACCGGGAGATTACCTGATAGACTTCTGATTCAAGGAATTCCAGCTTAATCATCTGCTTCTTTTCCCGCAGCGCTTTATAGGAACTGCAGTTTTCGCACTTACCATTTTTCTTCCAGAAACTGTAGCACGGACATCCATCCTGCACATTTTCGCACGTTCCTTTCCCTTGCTGGTAAAATGTCCGCTCAACATCCTCTCCTTTTAACAGACGTACTACCTGAAAAATCTTCTGATAATATTTGATTTCCTGTTCTGCTTCCTGCATGGTCATCCCGTTACCGGATTGCATTACACCTCATCCTCCTGGCATTAGAAATTCAAGTCAATTTTAATCCCCTTCAGATCCTCGTTTACGAGATTGTTCTTTTTAAGAATCGTCTGGATGTGCTGCTGCGCCTCCTCCAGCTTACTCGTACCAGTCTGATCCACCGTTACATCTGCCTCCAGCCTGTCTGCCTCGACAGAACCCTCAATCATCTTCTCCTGCTGCTGTTTTTCCTCTTTCTTTTCGTCAATCTTTTCCTGCTGCTCGTCGCGCTTCTCCTGCGCTTCCTCTGCTTTCTCTTTCTCTTCTTCCTGTTTCTCGTCGATGTGATCTACCGCATCCTGTATCAGCATGCCAAAAGCATCTTTATCGGAAGCATCCAGCAGTTCATCCGCTGCATCCTGCGCTTTTTGCATATCCTGTGATTTCAGCTGGTCGAGCTTTGCATCTGCCGCTGCCTCAGTCAGAGAAGTCACGTTACGCTGCGCCCGGTCTTTCTTGTTCAGAATGACATCCCTTTGTGCATTCAGCTGTAATGCCCTGGTCTGATAATCGGTCAGAGGGGTATTCTGCAGTTCTTTCAAACGGTCTATCTCTTCCTTGGAAAAGTCATCCGTCTGCACACCTTTCTGATAATCCTGATATTTTTCCAGCAGTTCTAAGTCTTTCTGCTCCTGGGAATCCGAATCCACCCCATAACTCTGCCGCGCGATTTCTTTACTCTCGCGAATCTGTTTCAATTCCTCATTACACTCACGGACTTCTTTGAGTTTTTCCTCTTTCTGCTGTGCTATCTGATCTCGCTGGCTTACCGCCTTGTTATCACTGTCCCATGCATCCCGGATCAGCTTCATCGCCTGTTTCCGGGCGCTCTGTTTCTTGTCGCTTGCAGCATTGCCAGTGGTCTGGGCAAACTGCAGATCTCCGGCATATATGGTTCCTTTGTCGGATACTTTGTTTTTGCGCGTTTCATCGTCTCCGATTTCGTATGCATTCATGTTAGCATGTGGTGCCTGAATCGTCAATGACATATGATAATTCCCCCTTTATTTTTACATAATATCATCTTATATATCGGACATTTTCTGGAATTTCTCCATATATCCGGCTAAATATTGTTAATAGGAACTGCTGTCTTTATACTGCTGCTCATCCACCAGATTCTGTTTTAATGTCTTAAATGCCTCATCCCAGGTCTGCCCTGATTCATTTTTTCTGTTAAATTCGTTTTCTTTATCCCTGACATAGTTTTGTATCGGCAGATCGATCCGGTAAACCTTTTGTTCAAACGCCCAGTAATCGTCCTCCGAAGCAAAACCCGAGAGCAGTTTTTCTTTTTGCTCCTTTGTCCAGATACCATCCAGATTCTGTTTTAATTCCTCTACATATGCTTTTACCTGTTCATCGGTTACCTGATATCCATTCTGCATTGCCGCAACATACAGTGCGTTGCGTTCCTTGGCATAAGCAATTGCTTTCTTTTCCGACAATGTCTTATCATATGTAATTTCATAAAACTTCGTATACATCTGTACCTGTTCCCGGGTTACAATCGTATGATTTCCAATGGCACAGATTTCCTCTTTGTCGATACTCTTTGTCACACGCTCTTTGTCGGAAGACGCAAAATAATATACCGAAGCATCCGACTTCTGCAGTGTTTTCAGATAATCGCCAATCTCTTCACAGACATCTTCCACCACCTGTTCAAATGCATCCAGATCCGTCTGCTTTGCACCGCTTTCATATGCCTCCTGTTTGATTTCTTCCTCCGTCTGCGTTCCTGTCTGGCTGTCTATATACTTGCGCACCGCAAGATTCTGACGAATAACCGGCTCCATATTCTTCCAGTAAGCACTCTCGCCACCGAATCCCGCATAAAAATCGCGGATTTCTTTCCGGTTCTCCGCTTTGTTCATCTGTGTCTTCAGCAGTTTTGCATAATCATCATATTCCTGATCCGACACAGTACATCCGTTCTTTTTTGCAAGTACATACAACGTCTTTTTTGTAATAATATCTTTTATAACCTCTTTTTTTGCGGTTTTTACCGTTTCTCCGTTTTCCACACGCAATGCCACTCCTGCCTGGATTTCCTGCTGTGTTACCGGAATTCCCTGGATACGGTAAACCACCTTTGCAGCCTTCCCCGTAAATCTGGAAACAATTGTTCCAAGCCGGAAAAAGGAAGTTCCTCCCCCTACGGACACACCGACTCCCGCCAAAACAAGCATGGCAAGAACTGCTACAGCTGCTCTCCATTTAAAAGAAGCCTTTCTTTGGTGCATGTCATGTTTTGGCTTATATGTATACGCTTCCTCTATAATGTCATCACTGATTTCACCGATTGCATCGGATAATTTTTCGGATTTTCTCATAACACTACACCCTCCTTCTCCAGTTTCTTTCTCAGCTTTTTGCGCAGACGCATCAGTTTTACGGACACACTGTTTTCTTTCATCCCAAACGTTTCCGCAATCTGTGCGACAGACTCCGCATACCAGTACCGTTTGACGAACATCACGCGGCTGCCGGTATCCAGTTCCCGTAAAAAGCGTTCCAGGACTTTCGTCACCTCCTGTTCTTCCCACGGCTCCTGCTCCTGCGCTGCCGGAATACATTCTTCCAGTTCCGCAAGCGATACATCGTAATAGCTGTTGCGCTTTGCCGCCATGTTATGCCGCAGCCTTTTGACGGACAGATTGCGGGTAATCCTGCAGACATAGGAGACCAGCGGATTCGGGGTCTGCGGTGGGATACTGTTCCACACACCAAGCCACGTATCATTAACACATTCTTTTGCATCCTCTTCGTTATTTAAGATCCGGCGGGACAGGCTCTGACAGAGTTTTCCGTATTTCTGCGACAATTCGGCAATTGCCTGCTGTGACCGCTCCTGAAATAAGCGGATGATTGCAGTATCTTCCATGATGATTCCTCCCTTCTGTTGGATGCCAGTCCTTTTAAAGCCACCTGCGGCGGGGACTGGAGCATCTCTTATCTGTATACTACCGGTTTCTGGCGGGATGTGACGGGCAGATGTGTTTTTGTAAAAAAAATAGCATCTAACATTTCTGTTAAATGCTATTTGGACACCAATTTAAATTATATATTACACTGACTTCTTTTTTACAATCTGTAATTCATACCCGAGAGCATCTAAGATACGACTAAATGCCCGAATTGTCGGGATACTTTCTTTCCTTTCAATCCTTGATATAACCTGTTGTTTATTCCCTGTCAGCAAAGCTAATTCCTTTTGTGTAATTTTTTTCTTTTTACGTAAAGAAATCATTTCACCAATCAATCTATACTCTGCACGGGACTCATCCCATATTTTTTTAAACTCCGGATCGTTCTCTCTTTGCTTTTGAATTTCCTGCTCTACATTTACTTGCAAAAAAGGCATATTGACCACTCCCTCTAAATAAACTTCCTGCCTAACATATTTCCTAATTCTTTTGCCCGCTTCCGTACTATATTTGCATCCTTTTTTTCTGTTTTATTTTTCTGTTTTCGACAGGAATGGAGCAGATATATATTTTCCTTATCTACTGTAATATAGAATACACGGTTATTTTTCTGAAAATATACCTCATACACTTTCTTTTCCCATCTTTTAAAAAGAATTTTATCAAATTCTCCTTTTTCCATATGCTGCAGTACGGTATAACCATCAATTTTTTCAGCTTCCGGAAGACTATTAATGTATTCATATATTAAATCTCTTCCCGAATTCGAAAGATAATTGTGTAATATCATATGCTGTCTCCACTTTTGTTTTGTAATTACAAAATACAGCATATATGTTGTATTGTCAAGAGTTATTCTCTGTCTTATATATCTTTTTCACTTAATCTACTACGGTTCATCATTTCTCCTTCGAACAGTTATTCCTAATCAAGTCCTTCCCCAAGAAGTCCCAGCCCCTTGCGGTCCGCAAGACTCTGTGCGCCTTCTTTGACTTCCTCCTTCGAATAATCGTGCTCTTCAAGAAATTCCTCCGGAAGTTCATTCAGATAATCGTAAAATCCGAGTGCTACTTCAAATGTGCCCTCTTCATCTCTTTCTAATTCTTCATACAAGCGATTTTCCGCTTCATTGATTTTTCCTGCATCGACCAGCGCAATCAGCCGGGCATATAAACTGTCCGTTGCTGTATGACGATCCTCTTCCTTATATTCATAGGTCGCGGTGTTTTTCCCAAATAAAATTTTTGCAAGCATGCGGGTCATGTCACGTACCTGCCGCATAATAATATCATTCTCGTATGCCATGATTGTTGATTTCCTTTCTTTTTTGCTGTTGTGCTTCCGGTTATTGTGCCTTTTTAGTAGCTGTATATTTTTCAGAAAACAGCACCTTTTCTATCGCTATATCTTTTGGGCTATTATAAGTTTCCTGTAATTATAAAATTCACGATGTTTGTGCTGGCAAATGGCAAATATGTTTTTTGCTGGTTGATTATGTCCTGCTTTTACTGGCTGGTGGGACATATAGCCTTTTGCTAGTTCCCTATGCCCCGCATAGTCTGATCGGTGGGACATATAGCTTTTTACTGACTTCCTATGTCCCACATAGTCTGGTCGATAGGACATATAGCTTTTTTCTAGCCTACTATGTCCCACCCACACTGCCTCATGGGACTTTTCGCGCCACTTTTCTTGCATATGTCCCTCTCGCACTGTATCATGGGACTTTTTGCAACACTTTTTCTGCATATGTCCTGCTCTTGCTACCTCGAGGGACTTTTCGCGCCACTTTTCCTATATATATCCCACACCCCTCATATTCTTGAAAACCCGGCTTTGATAACCACACTTATTCACTCTTTCTCATCTTATTATACACACTCTCTATATATTATCAATCATCCTACATACTTTGATCTATATATTTATACTGTTGTCCCAATCATATAGAAAAAACACTTTTAATCTTTACAAAAAATATGACCCACCTATTTATGTGAAGCCCAGCAAAAGAGATTTTTTTGCAAAAACCGATACAGTTCCTCATCGCTCCGTATATTTACCCGTTCTGCCCGCAGATACTCCGGCAGACTGTTTTCCTCCGGATACATCCCACAAATATCCACTCCGATCACATCATATTCCGTAACCAGCGTTTTTAATATCTGTTCCAGCATTCCCATTGACATTTTTCCCTGGTCCCAGTTTGTCACTGCATATTTTTCGTCCAGCACATCCTTGTCAATGGAAATATAAACAGGAACTTCATCCGGCAGTTCTTTTATTTTTTCATGTGCCTTTCCGTTTTTTAATTCCTCGTAACTGATTTCAACAAGCTTTCCATCTGTCTCCTGCTGTCTGGCTCCGGACTGTAACTTATCAAGCATTTTCTTCTCCTGCCCGATCAAAACCAGCCTTTGCAGATACGGATTTTCCTGCAATACCTTTTTCGCCCAGTTTCCGCAACTTAAGATATCTCCGCCCAGACTTGCATCCTGCATATCCGTGTGATGGTCAATTAACACCAGCGTAAACGGCTCCTTGATAAAATCCGTCATAATTTTGGAAATATAATGATAATCCCCCGAATCTATAAAATGAATTCCGGATACTCCAGCCGGCGCAATCAGCGCTTTTATTTTTTTTCCCGCATCTCTGCTGCAATACAGACGGCTGCCTCCGATCGCACTGCAGTCATGCCACTCCAGTCCCGGTTCTTTTCGCTTTGGATAACATTGTGTAAAATCAAAGACCATGTTTCGGTTTTTCAAACTTTTATCCTCCCTTTTTCACAGACATTGCAAAACACGTGCGGCACATGCGCATTCTTTGCAATGGCCTGCGATATATTATAAGAAAAAGGGGGGACAGCCTCTCGACTGTCCCCCCTTCTGAATAATTAGCCTTCAATAGAAATATACTTCTTTTCTTCTACCTTCGGTGCTTCCTCTTTCTTTGGAACTTCCAATGTCAGAACACCGTTTTCAAATTTTGCCTTCACGTCATCCTGCGTTACTGCATCGCCGACATAAAAGCTTCGGCTGCAGCTTCCGCTGTAACGTTCCTTGCGGATGTACTTGCCATCCTTATCCTTCTCATCGTTATTCTTACTGGTGGTTGCGGTTACGGTTAAATAACCATCCTTTACCTCACCTTTGATATCTTCCTTCTGGTATCCCGGAAGATTCATTGTTACTTTGTATCCTTTATCTGTCTCAGACACATCCGTCTGCATTGTTCCGTTTGATTTGTATGGGAAACCACCAAAGAAATCATTCATAAAATCGTTACCAAAAATACTAGGCATTAACATAAGTCATCTCTCCTTCCAAATCTTAATCATCTATTTTATTATCAAAGTTTCAAGAGATTATTCATTTCTCTCAACCTCTTTTCCCTTTGTTCATGATATGTTATACCACCGTTTTTAGCACTCGTCAAGTAGGACTGCTAACAATTTTTGTGAAGATTTTGTGAATTTTCTAAATTATTCTGAAAATTATATTATTTTAGCAGAAAGAGCCATCGTTTTCATAGCTCATTTTCATGTAAAATATGCTACATTTATGTTACATTATATAAATATATGAAAAAAATAAAAAATGCTGTAACGAAACACCGTATTTTTACATCAATAAATGTAACCCATATAAATTCCAGAAAAAAGGAGGTCGCACATGCAGGATATGGACGCAGTCTACCGTCAGCATTTTCGCATGGTGTATCAGTACCTGATGTCACTGACACACCAGCCGGATGTTGCGGAAGAACTGGCACAGGAAACTTTCTGCCAGGCTGTCAGCAGTATCCACCGCTATGACGGAAGCTGCAAGATCACCACATGGCTTTGTGCCATTGCCAAAAATCAATATCTGTCCTATCTGCGAAAACACCCACTGCACGAGGATCTGACAGACACCGAAGCGGAACTTCCGCACACACCGTCTGCAGAGCAGGAGGCGCTTTCCTCCGCCGTAAAAATGGAATTGCTGCAATGCCTGCACCAATTCCAGGAACCTTACCGGGAAGTGATCTATCTGCGGGTATTTGGAAATCTCTCGTTCCGGGAAATCGGACAAATTATGGGACAGAGTGAAAACTGGGCGCGCGTGATGTTTTATCGCGGCAAGGAGCGCCTGCGAAAGGAGCTGAACAAACATGAAAAATGATTTGACCTGTGAGGTCGTACAGGATCTGCTGCCAAGCTATGTCGATCACCTGACGAGTGACGTCACAAATACGGCGATCGAAACACATATCCGGGAGTGTACCGACTGTCGCCGGATACTTTCCGATATGCAGACTCCGGAACCCGTGCCCGCAGAAACGGCAACGGATGCTTCAACTATCGACTTTTTAAAAAAGAGCAACAAAAGGAACAAACGTCGGATTCTTGCCGCCATCCTGATCGTGACACTGTTGCTCGGCAGCATCTGGGGATATCGGACGTATTTCTACCCTGCACCGCTGAAAAATACCGCACTGATCGACTATGCGGTTACCGTAAAAGACAATAAAACCATTCAGATCAAAGGATCTTTAACCGATCAGACACTTGGTGTTGCCGGAATCGACTACTCCTGTGATCCGGATCACCCGGAAACCGTCACAATCAATGTCAGAACCAACCGCATATCGGCAGCCGGGCACAATACATTTTCCGATAAAAAGACAGAAACCCATGCCGTAAAAAAAGTATATGTGAACGATCAGATTGCATGGGAGGACGGCACCTCTATTCTGCCGAAAGCAGCACAGATTTATGCCACGATCCATCCATACATCGGTGATATGTCTGCCAATGAAAAAACACTTGCGGCACTTGGCATCTCCAATGTATTTTCGATTGCAAACTTCAAACTGCAGACCACGGAAACCCCTTACGGCTGGACCATATATCTGGATGACGCATTTACAAAAAAACAGCAGACCACAGTTGAAAAAACCATGAAAAACTATGCCATGGTCATTCTCGCCTGCACCAAAAATCTGGGAAGTGTAACGTTTTCCTACACATTGGATGGAAAAACGACAGATTTTACTTATACGAAAGAACAGGGAGAAAATGAATTTCTTGGCACCTGTAACTACTTCCGCAGTTCTGCCACAGAGTTTCAGACACTGCTTGCAAAAACCGGCATCTTAAGCGATCCCGTCTTTTCCAGACTGTCCGGAAACCAGGGATACCGCCTGACGGAGCAGCTCAACAATGTTCCGGATGCGGAAATTACCGGGACGATTCAAAACGAAAAACAAAATATTATTAAGCAATATGAAAGTTATCTGCCGACCAACAGCTGGTCGCCGGGATCAATCAACAAATCATTTTCTTCCGAAAAAGATGCACTCGCTTATATCGGATACAAAAATCTGCGGTCATTTGCCCTCCCACAGAAAGCAGACAGCATTTCCGTCAACGCAACCGCGGATAAAAAAGGAAACATCTGCTACATCTCGCTTTCCGAACTATACAGTTGTGCAGACGGACAGATCAATGTGACGGCCGCCGCCGATCTCTATACAGAATCGTCCAACACCGGTTCCTATATCGATATGGACTACCCATCGTATGAGGAAACGCCGGATGCCGTATCCACCAACGAACTGTACACCACGGTTTCCGGCGATACCTGGCAACTGATTACGACCACCTCTCAGGGTGATGATTTCAATGATTCCATAGACGCTTACCGGACCGAAGACACGATTTTATATGGCATTCACATCAGTTACCCGTCGAACCTGAAAGAAAGCGCACAGGCAGAACTGAAAAAAATTTTAGAAAACGGCATCGGCCAGAACTAAGGGATTTATAAAAAATTAAGAAACCTTTTTCAAAAAGGTATTGAGCCAGAAGAAAATGTTCATTATAATCCATTATAAAACAATAAGGTGAATACCCCGGCCGTATCCGGGAGAAAGGAAACATCCCATCCAGTCTGACTGGATGGGATGAACATTGATAAACATGAAATGGATGATAGCATCTGATATCCACGGCTCTGCATACTACTGCAGACAGCTGTTAAATGCATACAACCGGGAACAGGCCGACCGTCTGCTGCTCCTTGGTGATCTTTTATACCACGGTCCGCGCAATGATCTGCCGGAAGAATATGATCCAAAACAGGTGATTGAACTGCTCAACGCAAAAAAACAACATATTCTCTGTGTCCGGGGCAACTGCGATGCCGAAGTCGACCAGATGGTACTCCAATTTCCCATTATGGCAGATTACTGCGCCATTGCAGACAGTGATACGCTGATTTATGCCACCCACGGCCATACGTATAATGAACAGAACCTGCCTCCACTGCATCGCGGGGACATTCTGCTGCACGGACATACCCACGTCCCGGCATGCGTCCCACACGACACATATACCTGCATGAATCCCGGATCTGTTGCTATTCCAAAATCCGGAAGCTGGCATGGCTACATGATTATGGAAAATGGCCGTTTCCAGTGGAAAACAATGACTAACGAAGTTAAAATGGAGTTTGCAGACGGAAAACGCATTCTCTAAACAAACTCTTTTACGGAAGCATAAATGCCTTCTGCATTCAGACCATACTTCTCAAGCAGTGCCACTGCCGGACCGGACTCGCCGAAGCAGTCCTGTACACCGATGTTCTTTACCGGTGTCGGTGCCTTTCTCGAAAGTGTCTCGCATACGGCGGAACCGAGTCCTCCGATGACGGAGTGTTCCTCAACAGTCACGACTTTCCCGCATTCTTTTGCTGCGGCAACGACAAGATCCTCATCGAGCGGCTTGATCGTATGGATGTTGATCACTTTTGCATCAATGCCGTCTGCTGCAAGTTTTTCTGCGGCTGCGAGCGACTCGGACACACATAAACCGGTCGCAATGATTGCCACATCTTTGCCTTCCCGCAAGGTGACACCTTTACCGATCTCAAATTTGTAATCCGGACGGTCATTGATGATCGGAACTGCCAGACGGCCAAAACGCATGTAAACCGGGCCTTCGTGTTCATATGCGGCTTTTACTGCTGCTTTTGCCTCGATATCATCACTCGGATTTAAGATGACCATGCCCGGGATGGTGCGCATGAGCGCAATATCCTCATTACACTGGTGCGTTGCACCGTCTTCACCGACGGAAATTCCGGCATGGGTTGCACCGATTTTTACATTCAGGTGCGGATAACCGACCGAGTTTCGCACCTGCTCGAATGCACGTCCTGCTGCAAACATGGCAAACGAACTTGCAAACGGAACTTTACCGGTTGCGGCAAGGCCTGCTGCAATGCCGATCATGTTACATTCTGCGATACCACAGTCAATGTGGCGCTCCGGAAATTCCTTTTTGAAGATTGCAGTCTGTGTTGCCGCTGCAAGATCTGCGTCTAAAACATATACATCATCATGCTCCTTTGCCAGCTCTACGAGAGCGTTTCCGTAGCTGACACGGGTTGCGATTTTTGTTACTTCTGACATAATGCTTCACCTTCTTTCTTCAGATCTTCCATTGCGATCGCATATTCTTCATCGTTCGGCGCTTTTCCGTGCCATCCTACCTGATTTTCCATGAAAGAGACACCCTTTCCTTTGACCGTATGCGCAATGATTGCGGTCGGCTGTCCCTTGGTGTTTCTTGCCTCTGCAAATGCAGCGGCGATCTGATCCATGTCATTGCCGTCTGCAAGGTCAACCACATGAAAATTGAATGCTTTGAATTTCTCGTTGATCGGGTACGGAGAGCATACCTGATCCACCGGTCCGTCGATCTGCAGTCCGTTGTTATCCACGATCACAACGAGGTTATCCAGTTTGCGGAATCCGGCAAACATGGCAGCTTCCCATACCTGTCCTTCCTGAATCTCTCCATCTCCGAGCAGTGTATACACACGGTAATCGTCCCCGGAAAGTTTGGCGGACAATGCCATGCCGACTGCTGCGGAAATTCCCTGTCCTAAGGAACCGCTCGACATATCCACACCCGGAATGTGCTTCATGTCCGGATGTCCCTGCAGATACGAACCGAGGTGACGCAGTGTCTTTAAATCCTCGACCGGGAAATAGCCGCGCAGTGCCAGTGCGGAATACAGTCCCGGTGCAGTATGGCCTTTGGACAGTACAAAACGGTCTCTGTCCGGTTTCTTCGGATCTTTTGGATCGATATTTAATTCTTCAAAATATAAATAAGTAAAAATATCAGCTGCGGAAAGCGATCCGCCCGGATGTCCGGCTTTGGCTGCATGGACGGCAGTCACAATGCCTTTGCGTACTTCATTTGCCTTCAGCTGAAGCTCCTGTTTGTTCATGTTCGTTCCTCCGTATGCGTGAACATCAGCCCATGAAAATTGCCTGCGGCAATGGGCTGACGCTACATTTCAGATTTTCTTCGAAAATCTGAAATATTACTCCCCAAAAACTGCCTTATAGTCTGCCTGGAATTTTTCGATTCCCTGATCGGTAAGCGGATGCTTTGTCATCTGCTCGATTACCTTGTAAGGGATGGTCGCAATATCGGCACCTGCAAGTGCGCAGTCTGTTACATGGATCGGGTTACGGATGGATGCTGCAATGATCTCTGTGTCATATCCGTAAATATCAAAGATCTCTGCGATCTGGCGGATCAGTTCGATACCTGGCTGGCTGATGTCATCTAATCTGCCAAGGAATGGGGATACATAAGTAGCTCCTGCGTTTGCTGCAAGGATTGCCTGATTTGCGCTGAAAATCAGGGTAACGTTTGTCTTGATGCCCTCGGAAGAAAGTACCTTTACGGCTTTAAGTCCCTCTACGGTCATAGGAATCTTTACAACCATGTTTGGATGGATGGCTGCAATCTCACGTCCCTCTTTGATCATGCCCTCTGCATCTACCGTTGTTGCCTTTACCTCGCCGCTGATCGGTCCGTCAACGATGGATGTAATTTCTTTGATGACTTCTGTAAAATCTCTTCCCTCTTTTGCGATCAGGGATGGGTTTGTGGTAACTCCACAGATAACACCCATATCATTTGCTTTCTTAATATCCTCTACATTTGCTGTATCCACGAAAAACTTCATAATAAAATACCTCCATTTTTATTTACGTTTGTTTTTATCTGTCAGCCTTAATATAGCACAGTTCAAAAGCAAACGCAAGTATAAAACAAAAGAGAATAAAAGTTAGTGCAAATAAATAAAAGGCACGGATACGGTTCTCTGCCTTTTGACAGAAAACGTATCTGTGCCTTTTTATATCAAAACAGCTTTCTTTATGATGGAAACCTTTTATATTCCAAGCACTCCTGCAGCACTGCGCAGTTCCTCGGCTGCCCGCTGCAGCTCAGCCGCCTGCTCTTCGGACACATTTCCCGGCTTTGTACGGCTGACCAGTTTCTTTACATAAGAAAGGCTGCTCTTGATCTGGTGACGCGCACCACTGTCGATGGTCTTTTTCTTCTCTTTATAAGCTACTTCCACCTGACGGATCAACGTGTCGGCCTCGCTTCGCGCATCAATATAAGCTTTTCTCTGCCCGTCTGTTGCTTCATATTCCGCGGCTTCTCTTATCGCGCGGTCAATCTCTGCGTCTGACAAATTAGAACTTGCCGTGATTGTGATCTCCTGATGCCGTCCGGTTCCCAGATCCTTTGCGGAAACCTGTACAATACCGTTCGCATCAATATCAAACGTTACCTCTATCTGCGGCACACCCGCCGGCGCCGGTTTAATGCCCCGCAGCTGGAACCGCCCAAGCAGCTTGTTGTCTCTGGCAAACTGACGCTCGCCCTGCAGTACTTTGATATCCACAGATGTCTGGAAATTTCCGGCAGTTGTAAACACTTTACTGAACCGTGTCGGAATCGTGGTATTCCGGTCAATCAGCTTCGTTGAAACACCTCCTACCGTCTCAATGGAAAGCGAAAGTGGTGTGACATCCATCAGGATAATCTCTGCCGCCTGTGATCCTGCCATCAGCGCACCGCCAAGTTTTCCACCCTGCACAGCCGCTCCCAGTGCCACACATTCATCCGGGTTTAAGTTGCGTGAAGGTTCTTTTCCTGTCAGTCTGCGCACTTCCTCGAACACCGCCGGTACACGGGTAGACCCGCCTACGAGAAGCACCATGCCAAGGTCTGCCGCCGTGATTCCGGCATCCGAAAGCGCCTGCTGCACCGGCCCTGCCGTGCGCTCAATGAGATCCATCGTCAGTTCCTCAAATTTTGCACGCGTCAGGGTCATTTCCATGTGCTTTGGCTCACCCTTTACGGTCGCAATAAACGGCAGGTTGATGCCCGTTGTGGAAGAGGAGGACAATACCTTTTTTGCCTTTTCCGCCTCCTCACGCACACGCTGCATGGCCGTCGCATCTTTCCGCAGATCCACACGCTCCGTGCGCTGGAATTCCGATACCAGATACTCCGTGATGCGCGCATCGAAATCATCCCCACCGAGGTGATTGTCTCCCGCGGTGGCAAGTACTTCGATGAGGTTGTCCCCGATTTCAATAACCGATACGTCAAATGTGCCGCCACCAAGATCATACACCAGAATTTTCTGTGGCTCCCCGTGATCCAGTCCGTATGCCAGTGCCGCAGATGTCGGCTCGTTGATAATCCGAAGAACATTTAATCCGGCAATCTTTCCGGCATCCTTTGTCGCCTGTCGCTGGGAATCACTGAAATATGCCGGTACGGTAATCACCGCATCCGAAACTGTTTCCCCCAGATATTCCTCCGCATCTTTTTTGAGTTTGCGCAGGATCATCGCGGAAATCTCCTGCGGCGTATACTGTTTGCCATCTATTTTTGCCCGGAACGCACTTCCCATCTCACGCTTAATGGAGAAAAATGTCCGGTCTACATTGACAGCTGCCTGTCGTCTGGCAGCATCTCCCACCAGACGCTCTCCGTTTTTGGTAAATGCCACAACCGATGGTGTGGTCCGCGAGCCTTCCGCGTTTGTGATCACAACCGGCTGATCATTTTCCAAAACAGCGACACAGCTGTTTGTGGTTCCTAAATCAATCCCAATTACCTTACCCAAGGTCTCTTCCTCCCTACACTTCGTGATATATACAACTGTAAGGCTGGAAATGCCATGCGTCAAGGTTTCCGGCAGATATTTCACTTATTGTTTATACTTTTCATAATTCCTTCTGAATTACCACATCTCCGTGATACATCAGGAAGCGAAGCCCCACGGTCTTTTTGAGATCTCCATGTCCATGGTGCTTCATGTTTCCTGCCACAACTGCAATATTGGCATCTCCCTCTGTATTTGTACGGTCAAATGTAAACAGCGTGGAATTATGGTATTCCACCACCTCCGTATCCACTCCCAGATAATCCGACAATTCCGCACGCGCCCCGATCCGCAGGATATGTCCTCCTGCAATTGCGACACCCCCGTCAATTTCTTTTTTGCTCTGTGGGATTACCACACCGTCGCAGAGTATGATCATTTCTGCATCCATAGATTCGCCTCCTTTTTGACTCTTTTTTCGTTATATAAAAGAAGAGCTTCCTCTTATCCGAGAAAGCTCCTTTGCTAATCACCTGTTCTGTTTACGCCTACTGTAGCAGAAAACGATTGGAAACGCAAGTACACTCCCGTACCTTTTTCATACTACAAAAATACCAACTGCCAGTATTCTTCCTGTATACTCTCTGTTCCCGGCAATCTTTGGTACAAACCTGAGTGCATACTTTTTATCTTTTATTTGTGCAATAGCCTCATCCGGTGTATGATCTACCTTTAATTCCAGAATCATACAATCAGCAGTTTTATCACTTCTGTGTTATGGGCAAATTCAAGTATTTTTTCCATCACCTGAATCCGGTATCTTTTGAAAAAAAGAGCTGATCATGTTCGCCATAATTGTCTTTCCGAATCTGCGTGGTCTGGTGATACAGATATGACGATTTCCCGCACTTACATACGGAAACAGTTCCCTGAGCATAAGTGTTTTATCCACAAAATACGCGCTTAAGCACTCACTTTTATACAAAGTATATGGAGTTATGCTGTTCAAATATGTTCCCATAGTGTTGGCTCCTTTTCAACATAATTATCTTTTTCTGTATATTTTATTATACATGATGGCAGATATTTTTACGAGCCAATTACAAAATTTACTGCAACTGAATATGTCCACTCTTCATCCAATATACCTCATCACACAGTGAATACCCAGTCAGTCTCTTCCGTCACTACTTTATGGTATGTGACTGTACATGCTTCTTTTACCTATAACGGAACTTTACAGTAAAAAGAAAGCCGTGATGCATCCTGATATGCACCACGGTTTTTCATACCCGTAAATATCATAAATCTCCGGCATATAATTTTATTGTGTCAGGCACCACATGTTTCACAACTTTTCGATGTCCGTAACCAGCATATCAACCTCGTCCTCCGTTGTTGCCCAGCTCGTACAGAAACGCTGCGTATCACCTTCGTCTTCAAAATAATACTTTTGCGCAAGCTCCTGCTTCTGCTGCTCCGTCAGAATAACAAACTGCTGGTTGGTAAAGCTCTCCACCGCAAACGGAACACCCTTGTCCTCAAACGCTTTCTTAATCTGCATCGCAAGCACATCGGCGCGCTTCGCAGCCTCAAAATACTCGCCGCTCTCCAGCATCGTTGCAAACTGCAGTCCCATCAGCCAGCCTTTCGCAAGTACTGCACCATTCTGCTTCATGTAGGCCTTAAAGCGATACTTCAGATCCTGCGCAGTAATAATGAGCGCCTCGCCGAACAAAGCGCCACACTTTGTTCCGCCAATATAAAATACATCCGTCAATTCCGCAAAATCCTTCAAAGTAAGATCATTTTTCTCCGATCCAAGTCCATATCCCATGCGCGCGCCATCCACGAAAAGATACATCCCATATTTTGTGCACACATCATGGATCTCCTTAATTTCCTTCTTCGAATAAAGTGTACCTTTTTCTGTCGGGAAAGACAGATATACCATCTTCGGTTCGGTCAGATACTCCGGCTCGTCCTGATCGTAATACGCCTTGGCGCAAGCGGCGATCTGCTGCGCGGTAATCTTGCCATCTGTATTCGGAAGTTCCAGAATCTTGTGTCCGGTGTTCTCGATGGACGCCGCCTCGTGACAATTGATATGTCCGGTATCTGCAGCGATCACGCTTTGCACCGAAGATAATGCAGCAGCGATCACGACATAATTCGCCTGCGTGGCTCCCGGAATGAATTTGATCAATGCATCGTCATTATCGACCAGCTTCTTTATGATGGTTTCCGCTTTATCGCACCACTCATCTTCCCCGTATCCGGCGTAGCTTGTGCTGTTCGTTGCGCCAAGTTCCTTCAATATGGATGCAAATGCTCCATGGTTGTAATCGTTATTAAATCTTATCATTTCTTACATACTCCTGTTCAATTAGAAAAGGCATCAAATAAAATGGTTTCAGTAACAAGTTTTCTTCCTTTCCAACATCCTTCTGCGACAATAAATATATATCATGCACATTTTTCGAAAACTTTTTATCGAATACCTTTATCGACTCATGTTTTCCAGATCCAGATGATTTAATTTCGAAAGCGTTCACTTTGCTTCCTTCCGAGATCAGGAAATCCACTTCATAATAATGCGTACTGCCTGACTTTTCCCATGTGTGATAGAAAAGCTCTCTGCCAGATGCCGCGATCATTTGTGCAACCAGATTTTCATATAAGAATCCGAGATTAGCCGGTAATTTGTCAGAAAGCAGCTTTGCGTACACATCATTTTCTGTCACCGGTCGATCCATAAACATCAATGTAACAAACAATCCTGTATCTGCGAGGTAGAGTTTGTAACTGTCAAAATCCTTTGTGTCTGCTAAACTCACACGTGGATCGGTTGAATTATAACACGGCAAAATTGTTTTTGAATCAATCAGCTCATATAATAATTCCTCTGTTTTTGCTTTACTCTTCTTCCCGATTGCTGTTGAAATCCGATATTTTTTTGAATCTTTGGCGAGCTGCGCCGGAATCGAATGATACAATGCAGAAATTCTTCCAGACGCATCAATTTTCTTAAAATCATCTTCATACAATGATATGATCTGTCTCTTGACCATATCAATTTCCGAGAAATTCTTACCTTCCGTGTATGCTTCTACCGCCTGCGGCATTCCCCCAACAGCCATATAAATACGCAGATCTCGCATTAATTTTCGATTCGTTGCCTGTCCGATTGCAGATCCTGTACCATAAATCTGGCGCAAGAGTTCATAATTACCTCCTGTGGCATCACAAAATTCTTCATAGTCCATCGGATATACCTGTATCTTCATCTCCTCCGACGGAATCAAAATGTCTTTTACATTTTTCTTAATCGAGATTAGAGATCCCGTTTCCAGATAACTATATCTGCCATCTGCCACCAGATGCTTGATAGCCTGCCTTGCCTGTGGAAAAAGCTGTACTTCATCAAATATGATCAATGATTCATGTTCGTATAAAGTCACTCCTGTTTCGGCCTGAAGACGCAAAAAGAACATATTTAAATTTCCCACATCCTCAAAACAACTGCGTATATTGTCCGTTGTCTTTGAGAAATCAATCAAAAGATAAGACTTGTATTCATTTTGCCCAAAAGACTCCGCGATCGTTGATTTACCGACTCGTTTGGCCCCCTCTAGCAAAGCCGCATATTTGTCTGAGTATTTTGCTTTCCATTCTAACAATCTGTCATATGCTTTCCGTTTAAAATACATCATTACCTCCCAAATATATCCTTGTTATAACATGAACCGGGCATTTCTTCAAGATTATATTTTGCGTTTTTGTCCGTTTCTTCAAGATTTTCATCAAAAAAAGCACCCTTGTCTGATATGATACCTCTAAAGTAGACAGATTAAATATTTATTGTGTCAGGCACCTCTGATTTCTGATTTCAGGTGCTTATTACCTGAAAATGAATATTTTTTAAAAAGTGGGAATAGAATAATGACAGAAGATACAGATTGTGTTAATATTTGTTTGAAAATTATATTACCGAAAAATAGAAAAAATTCGAAAAGTGGGAATAGGGGATGGCACCATGCAGCTTATAGTAAGAAAAAAGTATTTAGATGAACTGATTGAATTGTATGGGACACCAGATATAAAAGTTATCACGGGGATCAGACGAAGCGGCAAATCCGTATTGCTGCAAGAGTTTGTTACATACTTGCAGTCATTAGAGGAACCGATAAATATTGTAATGATAAACCTTCAGGAATTAGAGTTTGATTATTTGTTAGAATATCACGCACTGCATAAGTACATTCTCGATCAATACAAAGAGGGAATGACGAATGTTTTATTGATAGATGAGGTTCAGTTGTGCCCTCAGTTTGAGCTTGCAATCAATAGTATTTACGCCAAAGGAATCTATGATATTTACATTACCGGTTCAAATGCATTTTTGCTGAGTTCAGATTTGGCAACACTTTTTACCGGAAGAACGATGGAAATAAAGGTATATCCATTTTCTTTCATGGAATATCTAACTTATTATGAAATTACAGATGGATATGACGATGCATTTGATCAGTATGTCCGAACTGGTGGCATGCCGGGGGCTTATGTATATAAGACTGAGGATAGACAGTATGACTATGTTAGAGATGTGTATTCAACCATTCTTGTCAGAGACTTGGTAGAAAAGTATAAGATAAGAAATAAATCAGAGTTTACCAATATATCAGAATTTATGATGGATAATATTGGTAACTTACTTTCTCCAAATAATATCAGCAAAACCTTAAACAATGACCGAAGTGAGATAACCCGAAAGACGGTATCGAAATATATTGGTTATTTGGAAAATGCTTTTCTGTTCTATGAGGCAAAACGGTATGATTTAAAGGGGAAAAAATACCTAGCGAACAATAGCAAGTATTATCTTTGCGATTCATCATTCCGTTATGCAGTCAATGGTACACGAAACATGGATTTTGGAAGAGTTTATGAGAATATTGTTTATCTAGAGTTACGCAGAAGAGGATATGAGGTATATGTTGGCAAACTCTATAAAAGAGAAGTGGACTTTGTAGCTAAGAAACGTGAGGCACAAATATATATTCAGGTAAGCGATAATATTTCGGATGAAAAAACATTTGAAAGAGAACATTCACCACTGCTTGCAATAAGGGATGCATATCCTAAGATGATAATTGCAAGGACGCATCATGAAACCTATGATTATCAAGGTGTGCAAGTTGTTGATATTTGCAGATGGTTACGGGAATAATATCATTTCCTAGCGGAACAGCGCTCCGCTCATGCGGAGCGAGTGCTCTGTTTTTGCGGAATATGCAGCTATCGAACAAAACTTCGAACAACTGGCTTAATGGCATTGCCTCTGACAACAATGTGATCATTTCTGCACCATAGATTCGCCTCCCTGATCCTTTATGATTTATACAGCAAAAAGAGCTTTCTCTTATCCCGAGAAAGCTCCTTTGCTAATCATCTGTTCTGTATAAGCCTACTGTAGCAGAAAACGATTGGAAACACAAGTACACTCCAATACCTTTTTCATACTACAAAAATATGCCATTTCTTATTCTTTTTCTGATAACTTTGACATCATTTATTTTCCTTCGACGGTAAAACATGTCCATTCTTCATCCAATATACCTCATCACACAGTGATTGGATATCCTCCGGATAATGGGATGCAATAAGAACCAGCTTTCCACGCTTCTTTTCCTCCAAAATGCGCTTGCGGGCCTCCTGCACCGAATCTGCATCCAGCGCGCTGAGCGGTTCATCCAGTATCAATACTTTCGGATCTTCCAGAAAAGCCATGGAAAGTGCAAGCTTTTGCTTCATACCGAGCGAATACTTCCCCACCGCCTTCTTATCCGACGGGTCTAAGCCAAACATCTCCAATACCGTGCGAATGCGCTGATCATCTGCGACTTTCCGATAGGCCGCAATGATTTCCAGATTCTTTTTTGCTGAATAATATGGTATGTACTCCGGACGCTCAATGATGAAACCAACATCCTGCATCAGATCCTTCTGTTCCCTGCCATCTACCAGAATGGTCCCGGAAGTCTTGTGCATCAGTCCCAATAATACCTTGAACAATACCGTTTTTCCACTGCCATTATCTCCGACAAATCCATAGATATGACCGGATTCCAGTGCCAGGTTAATGTCTGTCAGAAGCGATACACCCTTTATTGTTTTGTTAATATTATTCATCTCGATCCTCATCGCCCAAATCCCCTTTCCTGTAATAAAGCATAATTCCTGCTCCGGTGATGACACATAAAAGAATGCCCGCAATAATACCATAGCGCATCCATGGCATAAATTCATCCGATTTTAGACAGGTTGTAAACAATGGTGTTATGGTAGCCTTTGATATACGAATATAACTGCGTTTATTTCCAATCGGATGTGCTGAATTCCAATAAGTAAATACATCATTCATATATAGTTTTACATAGCCTGCAATCGCTGCCAAAAGAATAACAATCCCCATTCCATTGCGCGTTTTACCAGTAATTAATGTTACCAGTAAAGCCAGCAATCCCAGAAAAATAAACCCAATCGTACTTCGCAAACAGATTAATCCTGCTACAAGCAGTGTTGGATATTTGCCTGCTCCAACCGGTATATTAATCCATGTAATTGTAGATAATCCATTGGCTGCAAGCTGTCTTTGCTGGATATCCATAAATTTAGGCCATGCCAATGAAAAGTCATGAAACCAGATCCCCCCAACAAGGATGGTAAGCATTACAAACCAAATAACATAAAGAATCGAAAAGGCTATAATTTTTCCTATGGCATACTTTGCCGCCCGCATACGGGACTGACACCGCATCATGGTCTGCCTTTCTATAAATGCATCCTTAACGATATCTGGAATCAATAATATATATCCAACAAAAAAGACTGAAAGATAAAATGAAAAATAACTGAATGTATGCATTAACAATAAAATAACCGTCATTCTTCCCACTTGTTGCCCGGATGACTGAATATAGTTATTGGATACCTGTTCAATCAACGAAACAACGAAAAGTAGCGAAATAGCAATTAATTTTATTCGAAACACCGGTTTGCGAACAACCGCCCCTATAGTTTCTCTCATACCTGTCTGATCTCCTCTCCGAGATAATACCGAACTACTTTAGATTCCATCCCTTTTCCAATACATAGCATTAAAATAATCAAAAAGATCACAATGCACCGGCTTAATAAGTTTCCAAATGAAATATATGCTCCTGTTATGTTATAAAAATATGCCAGCACATTTGCGGCAACAGAATCTCTTCCAAACAACAGGGAAATTGCATAAAGTCCCCCACACCCGGTCTCCATAATGATCATTGGCATTGCATATACAAGAACCCGTGCATCTGATACAAATGCAATTATCGCTCCTAACAACCCAAACAAACATCCCGTCAAAAAGAAGCTGACCATTCCCAACAATACAAGTTCAACGTGTCCTGCTGATTTTGTAAGAATATGGATGCCAAAATAAACCGTCTCGCTTTCCGATCCAAATTCGGGTGTAAGATACACTTGCATTGCATCTTTCCATAATGGATTTTGTCCTATCCCAATGTCTGTCAACAGATATAAGCTTATCAGAATAGCTACCGCAAGAAGTCCCCCAAGCAGTCCACTTGCGACAAAATGACTCCAGTAATAGGAATGAAACCCTCTTTTTTGTATAATCTGATAACAATATCCGTCTTTTCGCTCATCTATTATCGTTCCAGCATATGCTATTACTCCAATAAATGGGAAAAAAGTAATAAACAGATCCATTGATAAAATACCGATACGAACAGCAAATGGAGCCATCGAAATTGAGTCCAATTTCCAGTCAAACGTTCCATATCCATTATAATATTTTTGTAATGGATATATGATGTCAAGTGTAAGAAACACTACAAAAACAATTGTAACTACCCCAACAATGCCCCAAAACCGCTTACTGCAAAATCCCCTACGGATATCCAGCCACAGCATAGAAGCAGTGGAACCTTCTTTTTTCATTATTATTCTCCTGTGTTTGAATATTTAATTACTTGTTACATTTTCACGTTAGCATATTCGATTGTGTATGTCAACTATATTTTAGTTTTTCTATATATTGACTTATTATCTTATTTAATTTACAATACACTCAAAATAAGGAAAAGCCTATGAACAACAAAAGTAACTTCCGGCGCGGTTCCGTCGAATTGTTAATTTTGCATCTGCTTAGCCAGCAGGACTATTATGGTTATGAAATATCCACCCTGATCCGGGAACAGACCGATGGATACCTGAATATTCCAGTTGGTTCTTTGTATCCCGCCCTCTACAAATTAATAGATGCCGGATATATTTCAGACTACAAAAAACAGGTGGGACGCCGTCAGGTGAATGTTTATTATCATCTGGAAGACAGTGGCCGCACGCATCTGCAACAACTTTTGGAGGATTATTACGCGACTGCCAATGCAATCCAACAGGTATTGAAATATACGGTTACACAGTAGAAAAAAGGGGGATACAATGACCAAGGATAAAATTACGGATAAATATATAAAGGCTGTGCAGAAGCAGTTTAAACACTACCATACCACAGACGCAAGATTTATTTCTGATTTGAAAGACGCTGTCATTTCTTATGCAGCGCAACAGGATTCTCTCGATTATGAACAGCTTGTCTCACAGTTTGGAGATCCACAGGAACTGGTAAACGATTATTTTTCGGAGCAATCAATTGATAAGCAAAAAAGAAGCCTGCGCTTTTCACGAAATGTCAAAATAACCTGTACCATTGTAATTTTGATTGTCTTGGGGTGTACTGGCATTTTCTTTTATACTCTCAATCATTTAGCCCAAGAAGAGAGAAATGCTTTTATTCACCGAGAAATCATTATTTTAAAGGAGGATGATACCCAATGAAAAACCAGTTAAATTCTTCATCTCTTTATTACGTTCTCCTGCCAACAAAAAACCGTGATGCATCCTGATATGCACCACGGTTTTTCATACCTGCAAATTATAAATATCTGGCATATATCCCCCCCGGCTCTGATTTCATATCCCTGAGACAATGGAATCATGGCTCCATGCATATTCTACCGATAGATATACCTTTTCCCCTTTATATTCATAAAATTTTTGTTCTTTTCCATCCAGAAACAATCTGTCATAGTCTGTATCAGCTGCACCGCTTGAACCTCTGATAATTCCCATATCACTGATTCCCTCAATTGCACGGGCCGTAAAAGCATGCGCATACACTTTCTTATTTGACGCATCAAAAATTCTGCAGTCATTATAATCCGTACTGTTTTTTATATAAACAGCTAATTCATATTCTCCATCATTATCCCAGTCTGCCACCAGAAATTCTGCCCACTGGGGCCGATACCCTTCTTTTGTCAATGTTTTTATAAAAGAATTCTTATCATATTCTTTTCCTTTTTCCACATCAAAGAATGTTTGATTATCTGAAAAAATTTTCTGTATCTTCTGCGGAAGTTTTTCCAGATCCTTTTGTGTAGAATGAACCTGTTTCCAATCCTCTTCCTGTGTTTCCGTAGATAAGACAGCTGTTTCTGTATTATTTTTCTGTTCTTGATCTGCAGGAGCTTTGCAACCCGCAAATAATAAACAGACCGTTATAATAATTACCGGTAATGCTTTCTTTGACATTATTTATCCCTTCAAATCCAATTAAAAATTTTTTAGAGCATCATATATTTTTTTTGAATATGCTCGTCTTTGTGCATATTCTTTTTGTTTTGGCTTCTCTACATTACCTAAAAATGCATCTGACACTTTATTATCATATGTACTTAAATATTTTAGAATTTGAAGCTTTTGGCCCACTCAATCATATCTTCCTTTGTATAGTTCCGAGTATTCAACGCTAATATATATCCTGTTTTTTTATTTTCCTTTACTAAATAAAGTACCCAATACTGCCCAGTCTGATCAATTTCTAAAATATTTGTTCCGTTATTTTTTTCCTTTTCCAACGCGGCAGCTGAATATAAATCATAATCTACTTTAATTAAATATCCCGGAGCACACAGTCCATCAACTTGCCCATAATCTTCTACATTTGAATGATTATTGAAATATACCTGTTGTATCTTCCCATCTTTTATCTTTCCCCAATCATCTGATGTGTTGAACTTTTGAATATATCCTGCTGAAATCATATATTTAGCACAAGTCGCCTCTGAGCCAACCTTATATGCATTTGGTGTAAAAAACAAAGTATTATCCACCTTATTTTCAACCCAACCGTCTAACAATTGATATTCAAAATCAGATTTTTGATCACTTGTTTTACCACAACCACAAAGACATAAACTTAATAATAGTCCAAGTATAAATAATTTATGTTTATTTTTCATCATCGTTCTCCAACGTTCAATATCTTATATTGCATCCTTTTGATCCTTATGCTACCTTATATCCTACCACAGCTATTATCTTTCGCCCTTTCTTAATAAATGCAATCTTCTTTCCTTCATTCTGTAAATCTTCAACCGCTATTTTTATATTTTTCTCTAACTCATGGATTTGTTTATATTTTTCGACGTAATAACCATTCGTTGCTGCATTTACATTGTTAATTTCATTAACAAATATAGTTTCCAACTGTTCCAAGTCAATTTTCTGCTTTGGTACATAAGAAAAAATATCTAATACACTATATTCTTCCATTCATCCTCCAAGATATCATCATTGCTTGTTATGTTTTCACGTTAGCATATTCAATTATCTATGTCAACTATATTTTAGTTTTTCTATACATTGTTTTATTATCTTGTTTGTTTTATAATACGTTTATCTAATTAGATAAGGAGAAACCTATGAACAACAAAAGTAACTTCCGGCGCGGTTCCGTCGAATTGTTAATTTTGCATCTGCTTAGCCAGCAGGACTATTATGGTTATGAAATATCCACCCTGATCCGGGAACAGACCGATGGATACCTGAATATTCCAGTTGGTTCTTTGTATCCCGCCCTCTACAAATTAATAGATGCCGGATATATTTCAGACTACAAAAAACAGGTGGGACGCCGTCAGGTGAATGTTTATTATCATCTGGAAGACAGTGGCCGCACGCATCTGCAACAACTTTTGGAGGATTATTACGCGACTGCCAATGCAATCCAACAGGTATTGAAATATACGGTTACACAGTAGAAAAAAGGGGGATACAATGACCAAGGATAAAATTACGGATAAATATATAAAGGCTGTGCAGAAGCAGTTTAAACACTACCATACCACAGACGCAAGATTTATTTCTGATTTGAAAGACGCTGTCATTTCTTATGCAGCGCAACAGGATTCTCTCGATTATGAACAGCTTGTCTCACAGTTTGGAGATCCACAGGAACTGGTAAACGATTATTTTTCGGAGCAATCTATTGATAAGCAAAAGAAAAATGTGTGTTTTACATGGAATATAAAAACGATCTGTATCATCATTACCGTTTTCGTTTTGATATTCTCATCCATATATATCTACAACATAAATGTACAACACAAAAAGGAATTAGATACTTTTATACAAAAAGAAGTAACTATATTAAAGGAGGACCCTCAATGATAAAATCAGGTAAATTTATTTCTGCTTTATTACTTTCTTCTGCACTTATATGTGCCACAATACCCAGTCAGTCTCTTTAGGCTCAAACCGTCACAGTTACAAAAGAAGCCATTTCCGATGATCTCTACTGTGTGACAGAAATTGTTGAAACGTCAGGTTCTGGAATTCAGCCTTTTTCAGCTACCCAGACCAAAAGTGGAAGTAAAACACAACGTTATGTAAATTCTTCCGGCACTACTTTATGGTATGTGACGGTACATGCTTTTTTTACCTATAACGGAAGCACTTCTTCCTGCACAAGCGCTGATGTTACCGCAGAAAGTAATTCTTCGGCATGGAAAGTTACCAATAAATCGAGTTGGAAATCCGGGAATACCGGATATGCTTCTGCAACAGGCTCCCATATCCTTTCCAATTCCGAAATCACTTCAACTACGCGTACTGTTTCCATTTCCTGTACCAAAAACGGAACTTTACAGTAAAAAGAAAACCGTGATGCATCCTGATATGTACCACGGTTTCTCTACATAATTATCTAAAATTTTTAATCACACAGGAATGTTTCTTTGTCTTGGTGCTATAATTGATTCCAACCAGAAGAACCTCCCCATCATATCCCAATTTTTTCACCAACTGCGTATAATTCTTTTCTTTGATCTGTGTAATCGCTTTTTCTGCAGATTTGTCCCATTTCAACTCGATCAGTAATGCAGGTTTATTGTTGCCTTCAACAAATGATCTGACAGCTGAATTGCTTTCACCAGTTCCTGACGTCTGCCGTTTTTGATTGCACGAATAAACTCTTCCCTGATTTCTTCGTTTGGAATATACACCTCTTTATTGTCTGCATCATATCCCAGATATCCCAGATGCACCAGTAAAGTAAGTACATCATCCCGGCTTTTCATGGAAGTCATGTCATTCTGAAACGACCCGATATCGACCCGGCAACGCTTTCCTCCAAGCATATCGACCAGACATTCCTTCAGACCATCAAAATTTAAATCTATATAAATTCGCAGTGATTCATAAGTTTCTGTCTGTGTCCAGTAATTACTGTATTTTCCGCAAAAAACTGCCTTTATCACCGAATTTGGATTATACACATGCCCGATCTCATCAAAATAATACCCATCGTACCATCTGCGCATTTCCTCATAATCCATGTGATGACCGGTACACAGCTTTTTTACCTCATCCTCTGTAAAACCCACATAGGGTGCCAGCGGTCCCGGCTCAAGCATCGTAAATTCGGTAAAATCGGTAAGGGCCGACTGCGTTCCATATTTTTTGATCGGTAAAATTCCCGTCATATAAGCTCCACACAAAAAACGGGAAACCTGAATTCCCTTGAACAATGCGCGCAACAACTGAATATATATCTTTTGCAACTCTGTATTTTCCGGTGCTTCACGGAACAACGCATCCCACTCGTCAATAATAATCAAAAATTTATGCCCGGTTTTTACACTGATTGTAAGTAATATTTCCGGCAAAGAAACGACTTCCTCTGTCACACAATCCGGAAAGGCTTCCCGTAATTCCTTTCCAATGTCACGCTGCAGATTCAAAATTGTATCCTCTATATTCTGTGCATTGGAAATAAACCACGCCATATCCCAAAACAGGACGTCACAATTATTACGATATTTATTGTACCACTCTTTCTCTTTCTCTTTTGTCTCCTCCGGCGGATTGGCTACGCGCAAATGTGCAAACAGTTCCCCCGCATCTGCTCCCTTAGAATAAAATGCGGAAAGCATCTGTGCAGCATAAGATTTTCCAAATCTTCGTGGTCTGCTTGAACACAGCATATTTCTGGAAGAGTTTAATACCGCATTCATATAGGTAATCAATCCGGTTTTATCCACATAATCTCCGGTTTTCATAATGGATGCAAATCCATCCGCAGATGGATTCAGATAAATTCCCATACCACGCACTCCTTCCTAATATCCGTAAATATCATAAATCTCCGGCATATATACCCCCGGCTCTTTGTATACAATGAGTGGTTTTTCCACCGTCAGACGGGATTTGCCGCCTCGCAGCCCCTCTATCAGCACCATATTCGGCTCCTTATCCACAAACGGATAAACCAGCCGCATGCGCTTCGGCTCGATATGATATGCCACCATCTTACTGAAAATTTCCGCAAGGCGGAAGGGCCTGTGTACCATGTAAAAACGTCCGCCCTGCTTTAACATCTTTGCGCTTTCACGCAGGATATCATCCAGATCACAGAGAACCTCATGCCTTGCAATCGTCTTGGCATTGGCATCATTCTGGATTCCATGCTGCCCGATCATATACGGCGGATTCGTTGTGATTACTTCAAACGATCCGGCTCCGAAACGCGCAGAAGCCTCCTTGATATCTCCGGTCACAATCGTAATTTTCTCTTCCAGATGATTGTAGGCGACGCTTCGCGCCGCCATATCTGCACTCTCCGGCTGAATTTCCAGCCCGGTAAAATGTTCCCCTTTGGTCTTTGCCTCCAGCAGAATTGGTATGATCCCGGTTCCGGTACCCAGATCCAGTGCCCGTTCCCCGGGCTTTACTTTTGCAAAGCCGGACAGCAGCACTGCATCCATGCCAAAACAGAACCGTCCCGGATCCTGAATGATCCAGTAGCCGTTTCTATGAAGTTCATCCAGTCGTTCATGACTGTGGATTGTCACCCCGTTTTTGTTCTCCACGTTCGTTGTTTCCACCCTGATAATTCTTTCTGTCGTAGTTTCGATGGCGCCGGAAATTCCGCTCTCCGCGGTATTCACGTTTTTCTCCTCCCTCGCCACTGTTTTCACGGTCGGCATTCTCTCCGCGGTCACGATTATAGTTTCTGCCACGGTAATTGCTGCGTTCCCGGTACTCGCGTTTCTCACCGTTGTCATTCCGGTCGCGGTATTCGCGCTTTTTGCCGCGATAGTTACTGCGGTCACGATACTCGCGTTTCTCGCCGCTATCGTTTTTCTCACGATTCTCACGGCTTTCGCTTCCGACATCCGTCTCCGGTGACGCATCGTTTTGCTCTCTGCGGTATTTGCCACGGTTGTTTTCCCTGCGGTTCTCCCGCTGCGGACGTTCGTTTTCTTCCTCCGTGCTTCCGTTATCCTCAAGCCCTTCCAGCTCTTTCATTTCCTCATCCGTTACACGGACATCCCTGCGGCGCCGCGGTGTAAACTTCAGATCATCTACTGCATATTCCTGCAGTTCTTTTTCTTCTCCGTTATCCACAACAACCTTAACCAGCTGACGCAGTACATTAACACCGGACACTTCTCCATGCATTCCGGTCGGTGTGATTACCGAATCTCCCACCGACGGCAGACGGCTGTTTAAGTATTCGTATGTTTCCTGCTCGTTCTTCAGACAACACATGAGTCTGCCGCATACACCCGAAATTTTTGTCGGATTTAAGGACAGATTCTGTTCCTTTGCCATCTTGATGGATACCGGTACAAAATCGGTCAGATAAGATCTGCAGCACAGTTCCCTCCCACAGATTCCGATACCGCCAAGCATCTTTGTCTCATCGCGCACACCAATCTGCCGCAATTCGATACGGGTGCGGAACACCGAAGCCAGATCCTTGACCAGCTCACGGAAATCAATTCGTCCGTCTGCCGTAAAGTAGAACAAAAGCTTATTGTTGTCAAATGTATATTCCGCTGCAACCAGTTTCATATCCAGCCCGTGCTTTGCAATTTTTTCCTTGCAGATCACGTAGGCTTCCGCTTCTTTTTCTTTATTTTTTTCTATAACTTTTTCGTCATCGTCTGTCGCAATACGGATCACCGGTTTCAAAGGCTGGACAACCTTATCGTCATCCACCTCTTTAGGTGGGATCAGCACTGTTCCCATCTCTATGCCACGTGCCGTCTCCACGATGACATGCATCGCCGTCTCCAGATCATAATCCAGCGGGTCAAAATAATAAATCTTTCCCGCACGCTGAAAACGGATTCCTACCACTTTTATCATATTAATTCTCCTTAATTGTCAGTAACAGCAGCTCAATCACAAGATCGAAATTTACATTTGCCGAAATCCGGACTTTCGCTGTCTCAAGTGCACGGATGATCGTCTCAATTCCCTGATACGACCGCTTTGCTGCCTGTTTTTTTATGTCATAAACCTCATCCTTAAAAATGAGTCCGTTTACATCATTGGTTGCTTTCATGTAAAGTACATCGCGGAACCAGATCATCATGAGGTCAAAATAATCATTGACCGTCAGCTTATACTCTGCAATCTGCTTTACTGCTGCTGTCATTTCATACAGATCAATATCTTCCAGACGCTTCATCAGCTGCAGCACCGATGCTTTCAGTTCCCCAAATTCTTCGGAAGATGCCAGCTGAATGGCTTTCCCTACATTTCCCTGGGAAAATGCGGCACAGACATCTGCCTGGTAATCCGGAATGTGATACGTTTTCATCAGGTAAGATTTGATCACATCTTCTTTTACCACTTTGAGATTCAGTGTAATGCAACGCGATAAAATCGTTGGCAGAAAACTGTCCGCATTTGTGGTCAGAAGCAGGATGACAGCATATGCCGGCGGTTCCTCGATTGTTTTCAGCAATGCATTCTGTGCCTGCTGGTTCATTTTTTCCGCCTCATCCACAATATACACTTTGTAGCGGCTGCTGTATGGTTTTATCACAATATCGTTATTGATCTGGGTACGGATATCGTCCACCCCGATGGTATTCGGCTTTTCGTGGGATACATAGATGATATCGGGCTGATTATGATCCACTGCCTGTTTGCAGGAGCGGCATAAAAGGCATGGTCTTGTCCCTTCTCCCTCACATTGCAGTGCCATGGCAAAAGCCTCTGCAAGCATCATTTTTCCGGAAAGCTTTGGTCCGTTAAAAATATATGCATGGCTGACTTTGTCGAGGGCAATTGCATTCTTCAAATGCCCGATGATCTGTTCATGTCCAATGATGTCTGAAAATCCTGCCATAGCCATCCCCTCCTTGTATCTGTCTAGGTCAAAATATCAAGCAAAAGTCCTTTGATTTCCCCAATACGGTCCAGAATCGAAATATGATCCTTTTCGTCTGCCACCAGTTCGCCTGCCAGTTCATCCAGATTCTTATCGATCAGGCGGATAATGCCATATACCCGGTGGCGTCCCCTGCGGTCAAGAAAATTTTCCCTTGAAAACCGGTGGGAACGGTAAACTACTTCATTCAGAAAGTCTTTTATCAGTCCACGGTACTTTTTCATATCCCGGATGTCCATGTGCTCCGCAAGACGGTTTCCCTGCGCCGTAATATCACTGAGCAGTTCATCCACTTTTGCCTGCAGATCCGCATCTGTGATCGCACTTGCAAGTGTAAACTTGAACGAGCCGTCGCCTTCTACTGTTTTTGTGGCCTCCGGTACCTGATTGACCGCAGATATATCGTTTACTTTTATCGCCATATAGAAATCCTCTTATCCTGTTTCTCCATCCCGGACATATCCCGCCGGATATATTCCGTGATCTCCCGGATGGTTCCTTCCATATCCTTATTTATAAACCGTCGTGTGATGCCTGCCTCTGTCAGTTTTTCCTCGGAAAAATCGGCTGCATCCGCAAGAAATCTCCGGCACATTTCCTCATACTGCGGAGTTTTCTGCTGCCGCTCCCTGGCAATCGCCCGAAGCAACCGCTCGCCATCCTCCACTTCTATATAAATCGGCACCACCCGCGAGCTTCCAAAGTATCTTTGTATTTTCTGATACCCTTCCAGTGTCACAATATACAGATAACTGTGCGCCGACAGGTCAATTCTTCCATCATCTACCGTAAAATATTTCCAGATCCCATAGACCGTGTGATATGCCCGCAGCTCGATCACCTTGCCTGCGCTTTCCAGCTGCTGTACATGTGCCTCATCCGTAAACACATATTCCCGTCCATCCGTCTCTCCCTCTCGGCGAGGCCGGGTGGTATACGGTACAATGCGTAAAAGTGCAGGCTCCCCCTGTTGCATAATCCGGTTGTAGATACTGTCTTTTCCGGAAGAACTCTTTCCCATGACACAATAAATTTTGCCCATTGATCTCTTTCCTCTAGTATAATATATTTGCCGTCATTTCACAACGTTTATACACGTCAAATCCGGCAGTCCCTCTACCTCCAGGCCCAGCCGGATACAATGCCGGATCGTTTCTGCGGTCTGCACGTCAATCGCTTCGCCAGGCACAAGAACCGGAATTCCGGGTGGATACAGATACACATAATCCCCGCTCACCGCTCCCGCGGCTTCCTCCAGCCGGACCGTTTTTTGTTCTGCGTCCAGCGCCTGATCAATCGTCATGACGGTTTTTTGTTCCCGATAGATCTCCCGCGGTGAAATCACTCCGGTCTCTTCCTTCTTACGGACCGTTCCGTCAATACATTCCAGTGCATCCGAAAGCCGCGCAAACCCTTCGTCCGTATCCATAATGGAAGTCATGGCAACTACATAGTTTCCGCTTGCCATCTCCATCTGCAGACCATATTCCCGTAACAATATTTCCTGAAGGGCCTGTCCGCTCATACTGTTTCCGGTCAGAATCAGAAGTTTTCCCGGATCAAATGAGAACGCCTCCTGTTTTGAAAAATCGGAGGGCTGTAATACCTGCAGTGTTTTCAGATTTTTGGTCTTATCCCGAAACTCTGCAAGCCTTCTGCTGTATGCAGCAAACAGCATTTCCCGGTCTTTTTCTATGATCTGCAGACTTTTTTCAATCCCCGCCATCAGAAGGTACGACGGAGAACTTGTCTCATAAATCCCCAGAAATTGTGCGACCTTTTTCTCCGCGATCCGGTCGGAACACAGATGCAGCAATGCGGTCTGTGTAAATGCGGGAAGTGTTTTGTGTACACTCATAATCACGGCATCCGCGCCAAGCCTTGTGGCATTTTCCGGAAACTCCGGGGAAAACCCGAAATGTGCTCCATGCGCTTCATCCACGATCAGCGGAATCCCATATGCATGCACGATATCCGCAATGTTTTTGATATCCGATACGACCCCGTCATATGTCGGGGAAGTAATGACAACGGCCCGGATATCCGGTGTCTGTTCCAGCTGCTTTCGCACCATCTGTGGTGTTACCTGCCCCTGGATGCCGCAGGCGGTATCTTCCGGATACAGATAAACAGGAATCAGCTGCCGCAGATACATCGCGTGATATACCGCTTTGTGACAGTTTCTCGCCACAAGGATTTTTCCACCCCTCGGAACTGCTGCACTGATCGCCGCAAGAAGTCCGCAGGTACTTCCGTTTACCAGATAATACGTTTTTTTTGCACCATACAGATCTGCCGCTTTCTGCTGCGCCTCCTGCAGGATTCCGGTTGCATGGTGAAGATTGTCAAATCCCTCAATTTCCGTAATGTCAATGGCATAGGGATTGGCAAAAGGCAGGAATGCACGTTTATGCCCTGGCATATGAAACGGATAGATGTCCGATTGTTCCAGTTCATTCAGTTTTTGTTCCAGCATATTTCCTCCCTATCCCAAGAACCGGCCAAGTTCCGGCATCCAGTCATCAAAAAAGATCTCATTGCGGCAAAGACTCTCCCAGATCGGGGACACAAACACCAGAATCAGATCGATTGCGTCTTCCCAGGGAACCTCTGCCAGCCCATGGTTACGCAGATACTTTTCCCAGCGCTTGCGCATATATGTGTAAGCCCGGTATTCGTCCAGCTGCTTTAATCTCTGCTCTTTTCGCATCTTCGGAGATGCAGCGGTAAGCACCGTCAGTTCCTCCAGCACATAACGCCCGCTGAGCGGCTGTGTCCGGAGCAGCCGGTATGCATCATAATAACTTCCCATGCTGCCGATCAGTTCCAGCTTGTCCATGATCGCAAACAGATCATAGCTCAGTTCACTCTCCGGCGAATACACCAGATAGGAAATTTTTCTGCCTCCGCCCACTGCAATCAGTTCTTCTTCTCTTGTTCCCGGAATCTGGCTGACCGCACCAAAACTGTAGATCTCAATATTTAGCGGAACTTTCATATCAAAATACCCGGCGGTCATGCTAAGCCGGATTCCGCCGCTCAATGCCGTCACCGTACCTTCCCAATGGATTTTCTGTGCATTTTCTTTTGCAAACAGTGTTGTTTTGATATGTTCGCCCATTGCGATGGATAATCGCTGACCGGGCTGCAGTTTGTCCGGCGTGAGTTCTTCCTCACTTCCCTTATAAAAAAAGCGGATGCGCTTCTTGGCGCGCTGCCGGTATGCTTCTTCTCCCAGAAGCGGCAGGCTCATCAGCCATAAAAATTCACGGTATGCAGACGTACTGACACGCAGCATCAGATCTTCCACCGCATATCCCCACAGGAGATCCGCAAATGGAATGGAGAGCATTTCGCTTCTCTTTTTCAGTTCTGTTGCCTCACATACACCGACTTTCATTACAGCCACACTCCGATCAGACTCTGTACCTTTCCTGTTACTTTTCGCGCTCTGGCATATTCCATCAGCATGGAAATGTCTTTATCATTGTCCCGGATATAGGACTGGATCGCCTCCCGGAAAATCGCCCGGTCAAGCTTTGCCTCATATTTCAGGCAGTCACAGATCATCCGTTCCTTATCATAAATCTGAAACGTCAGTCCATTCTGCTCAATCGTTGTGGAACCAAGTTCCAAAGCTTCCGGCTCTGTATAGTATGGGATTACTTTCGGATAATCCATCTTAAACCGCGACTTGGATGTATTTTTATCCACCGCTAAGTGCCATCCGTAAGGCTTTTCCCGGATATAACCATACGCATAGAGTGCACTCTCCATACACAGACGCGCATCCGGAAACAGCCGTGCGATCAGTTCTTCCTCGGAAAAGCGGTCGATCCGGTCGGTATAATAACCGTTTTTTATCCGCACCAGTGTCCCGGCTTCCACAAATTCCAGAATCTTGCGGTAATCCACATCAAGTGCCGCAAATTCTTCCTTTTTTACGATGCCGCCTTTTTCATTAATGAAAGCGCGCAGTTTTTCCAATGTTTCTTCTGATGATTTACTCTTTTTTGTATTTGTCGACATTTTCCGCTCCATAAAAATTAACGTGGTATTTCACTTCGTATTCTACCTTTTCCTGTGGAATTCGTCAAGAAAATAGTATATAGTAAAGATAATCTGAAACTGTAACAAAGGAGATCCCATTTTGAATCAGAAAAACCAGCTGCGCAAAAATCCTTCCCGCGAGACATGCGAAAGCATCATTCGCCGGATTCTCATGACCGAACTTACCCAAAACGGAAAAAACCGGCACTTTCGAAAAGCTACCGATTTTATGAGTTATTTTGAATCTCTGTATCCGGCATCGGATGCCCTGACCAAACAGGTGCAGCGCGCCGTCCAGTCTTTGCATATGCCGATGGATTTTTTATTGTGGACAAGACAGCTGCACAAGTGGAACAGGAACAATGCCTTGGGAAATTATTTGCAGATGCAAATGTCTCCCTCCATCCAATGGAACAGGTAGAGACCGTTTTCCTGTCCGTACCCTCCCATATGCAGGAACTTCTGCTGCATACATTCGAACAGAGTGATCTCTTTGCCGGGCAGATTCTTACCATCGTTCGCACCTGTAATGGTCTGTTAATTTACACTGAAGACAAAAAACAGCTGCTTTCATTATTAAATCGTCTGATAAATCAGCAGTAATTTTGTAATGTCGTTTATGCGTCAATTTTATAGTTTAATGCCTTTAATTTGTCTTTATTTCGGTTTAGTGTCTTTATTTTTGTCTTTTTGTACATTTCTGTCCTTTATAGGTTAATGTAAAGCATGCCGGATGATCCACTGTTCCTCCGCGGAGAACCGGAACAAATCCATGATTCTGCAATCCAGCCGTTTCTGGCAAGTCTCTGCTGCCTCTTTTCCCATTCCACAAATCAGCGGCTCGGTCATCGCTATAATTTCATTCTGTATCGCTTTCCCAACACGCGGAATCGGAATATGCTCCATATGCGCCCGCAATACTTTTATGGAATGGAATTCCTTCTGATAAACAAACTGAGAAACACTGGAATTTAAAATTGCCAGAATATATTTGATCTGCATTCCCTCGATCTTTGGGATCACAATGTTGCAGCTATTCAAAGAAAGCATCTGCCGGTCATCATAAGCCACCACCAGCTGATTGCTGATAAAACGGTATAACAGTTTTTCCGGTGCCCGGTATATCTCCAGAGGTGCAACCTGCTGAAACTGTTCCGGTTCAAACCGCAGATACTGTTTTACCGGATTTATGTGGTATTTGCAAATATCTGTCCCTTTCAGTACCATCTCCGAATGTTCCGTTTTCTCTGCGGAGAGAAACTTTTTGTTGTTTCCGGTAACAATGCCAAGTGCAAAATCTGCATGATCGGCCAGATAACAGACGGGAATGGAATTTTTTATTTTCTCCAGCACACGATACTCTTCATCTGTCATCCGAAAACTGAAATTTTCCGGCACTACTGTCCGCTCCATAGCAATGGTATATGTACGTGTCCGGTCTTCTATCATCATACCTGCCGTTGACAAAGGCTTTCCGGTCGCAATAAGCTGCAACAGGATGCAGGGACACTGTACCCCGTCAAACATATCTCCCAGAAACGTAAGGGATTTTACAGAACTTCTCTGAAGCAGAATTGTGCGGATACGCATATGTGCCTTTACATTTAAGACCGCTTCCGGCAGCACAAACGCCAGCGTTCCATCCGGAACAAGAATCTCCAGAGCCCGTTCGATAAAAACATCATAGGACTCGGTATTTCTTCCGGAAGCCGTGGCATATCTGGCCTTTAACACTGCTTTGTCTTCATTGGAAAAAGCATAGCCCCACGGCGGATTTCCAATGATGGTATCAAATCCTGTTCTGTCATATTCTGTGAGAAAATTCTTCTCTGTAATATGTTCGCAGATCTCCTCAACATCCGCGTCCGGATATTTCAGAGCCATATTGAGTCGTGCGATACGGATACTCACCGCATCGGTATCCGTGCCATAAATATCTGCCAGATCCACACTTTCCGGCAGCTGAAGCAGGAAATTTCCGGTGCCGCAACACGGATCTAACACTTTTCCCATATGTTCGATATCCAGATGGGAAATCAGTTTTTTTACAACTTTTGTGGGTGTATAGTATGAACCATGCGCTTTCCGGCTTCCCATATTTTTACAGGAAAGATATATAAGTCCCAGAATGTCTTCTCCCGGCTCCCAGATGTATTCATGTGCAAAAAATGCCGGATATTTCTGACAGAAATCCATTGCCCTTTGTCTGTCACCAATCAATGCATCCAGTAAGATGTCATATTTCCCTATAGAAATTTTTCCCTGCAGATATTGGAAAAACAATGGTTTCTGCCCGAATAACTGCAACGCACAGTCTGCCACAAAATAGGATATCACATCCGTGGTCAGCAGAATTTGTTCCCATGTTATCTCGGAGAGCAGTTTCTGCAAAACGGTAAGGTTCTTGCAGTTTTGGGAAACATAAGAACGATATAACGCATTTCCGGAAACATATTTTTTATTTCTGCGGCTTTTTAATGCCACATTTTTTCCTGACCGGATTTCATTTTCTATGATTGCAATATGCTTTTCATCAAAATAGGGCACCCCGTTTTTTATATATTGGGGAGTTATCTTTCCAAGTTTTACCCAGTTACGACCGGTAGCAATTGATATGGATAACTGCTCACATAACTCTTTTAACGATTTGTCATGCAATTTCAAATTCTCCTGGTTACCTGCTTTTTAAAAATGCCCGGCAGTAGGAACCTGCCGGGCATTTTCTTATGTACTCTATAATTTCTATCTTGGGTCCGGACGATGCTTCATATCACGGATCGGAATATTAGCAACAAGTGCCGGTACCGTTCCGTTATTGGAATCGGACTCTGTCTCGGTGATTTTTACATCAAGCGCCTCCGCATCAATATCCATGTAACGTGAGATCACTTCAATAATGTCATTCTTCATCATCTCCATCATCTCGGAAGAACAGTTGGCACGGTCAGAAACCAGCACCAGCTTCAGGCGGTCCTTTGCAACGTTGCCGGAAGTCTTCTTCTTAAATAAATCCATTATTCCCACAATAAGTACCCCCTCTAATTCTTCTTAAAAATGTCCTTCAGCTTCTCAAGTACTCCCTGCTTCTCATTCAGATTCAGGAATGGAACTTCTTCTCCCATAATACGGTGGCAAATATTGGAATATGCCTTTCCTGCCAGACAGTTGGTTCCAACCAGTGGCTCACCACGGTTTGTGGAAATAACAATCTGCTCATCATCCGGTACGGCACCGATCAGGTTTACTGCCAGAATATCGGTTACATCATCTACCGTCATCATCTCACCGCGTTTTACCATATCCACACGCAGACGGTTTACAATCAGATCGATCCGTTTCATCTCGTTTGCCTCAAGGAGTCCTACGATACGATCCGCATCACGGATCGCAGATACTTCCGGTGTCGTAACAACCAGTGCACGGTCCGCACCTGCTACCGCATTCTTAAATCCCTGCTCGATACCGGCCGGGCAGTCCAATAAAATATAATCAAACTCTTCGCGAAGCTCATTGATCAGCGCAACCATCTGCTCCGGTGTGACAGCATCCTTATCTCTGGTCTGTGCGGAAGGAAGCAGGCATAATTCCGGATATCTCTTATCCTTGATCAAAGCCTGACGGATACGGCACTTTCCTTCTATAACATCTACCAGATTATATACAATACGATTTTCCAGACCCATAACCACATCCAGGTTACGCAGTCCGATATCGGTATCAATCATTACAACTTTCTTGTTTAACTGTGCAAGACCTGTACCAATGTTTGCTGTGGTTGTGGTCTTACCTACACCACCCTTTCCTGATGTGATAACGATTACTTCGCTCATGAAACTTATTCCTCCTACGTCCCTAAATGTTATTTAATATATTTTTGGTGATTGGCTCAATATAGATATTTCCATCTCTTGCAATGGCGATCTGTGCTTCCACTTCCGGTGTCTTTGACCGACGGAGTGTACGACGTTTCGGTTCCGGCTTGTCCGGACTCTTTGCGATCAGATCCCCAATCTGAATCTGAATCGGCTGCATATCCAGCGCAAAAATAAAACAGTTACGATCCCCCATACATCCTGCCTGTGCGTTACCTTTTAATGCCCCAAGAATCACAATGTTTCCCTGGGAAATAATTTTGGCTCCCGGATTGACATCGCCAATGATCGTGACACTCGATTCACTCGAAATCACCTGTCCCGACCTTAAAGTGCCACGATAAAACTGCTCCGGCCCGTTTCCTGCTGCGGCATTCTCATACTGCTGCTGTACGGCATCGTAAAACGCCTCGACCTGTTCTTTCATGACAGCTTCCTGTCTTGTTCCATTTTCAACGATACACAGGATTTCAATCGATGTGTTGCTTTCAATTGCTGAGATGATCTGCTGTTCTTCCTCTTCCGAAAGTTTTCTTCCTTCAAAGGACAATGCCAGTTTTGCATTTTTAAAAAATGTACTGGATGCTTTGAACTTTTCGACAACATCCTTCAATAACTCATCAAACCCAATCTCCGGGTCTAAGACAAGATTAATTCCGTATTTATTACTTTTTATCGTAACAGATTGTGACATGGTAACCTCCAATTTCATTATTAAAATGAAATTCATCAATTGTAATTATACCTGTTTGCGGCAAATACGCAAGCATTTTCGCTTTATTTGAACGATTTAAAAAAACCTGTCCTTCCTGCGATTGTATTTCTTTCGTTTCTTCTCACGAAAACGCATTTTATCATTTTTTTTCGTTTTTCTCTGATGACGGATCACATAAAAATTATCATATGCCCGTTTTGCCAGAAACAACAGAACCACTGCTGCGACAATAACCACTCCCGCAACAATGAGCCATGCAGGATCGATCCGTATGACACGTTCATTTTTCTTCTGCCCGCTATCGGTATTGACGTAATAATTATCTTTTACCTTTGCTCCGGTTTTTACTATATCCACACTGCCGACCTCATGACCGGCATATGTGTATGCAAGCCTTGCAACTTTCTTTTTTCCTTTTGCAGATTCTGTCTTTTTATAGGATACATCGGAAAACTGTGCTCCTTTTGGCATAATGATATAAGCATCCTCGTCCAGCTTTACATAAGGTTCACTGTTGTTCAAAACCCCGTAATTTTTTCCGTTGTCCTTTGCCAGACCCGCATCGTTTTCCGAAATATTCAGCGCCTGGAAATTTTCAAAGCAGTAATCAAATAATTTTCTGGTATCCGTATAATGATCCGGTGTTGCCGCATCCATCACCACACACACCAGAGTAATTCCGTCTTTCTCCGCAAAAGACACCAGGGTATTATTCGCCACTGTCGTGTAGCCGGTTTTTCCGCCAGTACAGTATTTGTACAAATGAGAGCTGTCCCCGCGAAACGGGTAGATCATTTTATGGTGATTGTGACACGGATATTCTGCCTTGCATTTATTGGTCTTCGGAAGTGTATAGCTTGGACTGCCTGCGATCATCCGGAACGTCTCGTTTTTGTATGCCTCTGCGGAAATCAGTGCCATATCATACGCGCTGACCCAGTGATCTTCATCCGGCAGACCATTACAGTTATTGAAATGCGTATCCGTACATCCCAGTTCCTTTGCGCGCTTATTCATCAGATCGATAAACGTCCGGTAATCACCACCCAGTTTCTGCCCCACATGCTCCGCAACCGCATAAGCACATTCATTGGCAGACTCCAGCATAACCGCATACAGACACTGCTCCATCGTCAGTTTTTCTCCAAGATTCCGGGCAATATGGGAAGTATCTCCCTCATTTTTAAATACCGCATCCGCAGAAAACGTAACGACCTCATCCATATCACAGTTTTCGATTGCCAGAAGAACCGTCATGATCTTTGTGATACTCGCCGGATAATGTTTCTCGTGACTCTTCTTTTCATATAAAACGGTGCCGGTATTGACTTCCATCACAATGGCACTTTTGGACTGCGTTTTTACCCCGTCCGGCCAGTACTCATCTGCACGCACAGACAACGGTAACATGAGTAAAACCGTGCATACGGCAAGAAAAAATGCTGTTACACGGGTGTATTTTTTTATTTTCATAAGGCTCCCCAATTCTTCATTTTCTTATATTTATAATACCATTATTTCCATAATCGTTCAATTTTTATTTGCCGAACGGACGAAATTTGTATATAGTAATAGTATTCTTACAGTTAGCAAAACTGAATTTATCTTTTCCAAGGAGAAATTACTATGAGACTAAGAAATATACCGGGCGCCAATGAAGCTGTGGCAGCCAGCCCATATTGTATACAGAATGCAGCAGAACACCGCGGACAATGGCATGCCTTTTTTGAAAATGACCATCCGATCCATATCGAAATCGGCATGGGAAAAGGCAGATTTCTGATGGATCTTGCTGCGTTACATCCCGAAATCAATTATATCGGCATCGAACGTTACACCAGTGTACTGCTGCGCGCAGTCCAGAAAATGGATACCCTGCAGCTTCCAAATGTTCATTTTCTGTGTGAAGACGCCGCAAAACTTCCGGAAATTTTTGCACCGGAAGAAGTTGACCGGATCTATCTGAATTTTTCCGACCCGTGGCCAAAGGACCGCCATGCCAGACGACGACTGACTTCCCATGAATTTTTAGACCGCTATGACCAGTTTCTTACAGCCGACGGACGGCTGGAATTTAAAACAGACAATCCGGACCTGTTTACGTTTTCTCTCGAGGAAATCGAAACTTCCGACCGCTGGCATCTTAATGCCTCCACCCGTGATCTGCACCATGATCCATCCATGAATGAAGGAAATATCATGACCGAATACGAAGAAAAATTTTCTTCTAAGGGTAACCCGATATGTAAACTGATCGCCTCCCGCTAAGGAGGCGGTTTTTCCGTTATCCTACTTTCCCAAAATCCGCCGGTTTCTGTACTTCCGGTACAGCCGGTAACAAAACCGTGCTTCTTCCTGTGAGATCTCTTCTTCGGAAAAGACCGCTTTCTGCACAATGCACAGATACTTCTTCCAATCCTCCGCCGGAACGGACGGATAGGTTGTCATCAGCTTTTCCAGATAGTCCCCATCCGTCTTCATGCCAAAACTTCGCGGATGTAATCCCCGGTAAATCCGCTGGTTAATCCGGCATACCGCATGACGATTCTGCCGGTTGCGCAGTTCCATAAGCAATTGTTCCCGGTAAATGCGCAACCATTTTGTCACCAGAACCAGCATCAGAACAACAGCAAGCAGCGTCAGACTCACCGCAGAAAATACTTGCAGATTTCGCCTGTTGTTCTTTTTCTCATTATTTTTTACCGGCCGCTTTGTCTCCTTCTCCGTCATCTGACTTTCTGTCTTCTGCTGTGTTTCCATCTGTGTTTCTGACGGCGATTCGTTTTTCGTCTGCATTTGCGTCTGCGGATTCTGCTCCGCCGCATCTTTGTGCTCTTCATGCCGCTGTTTCCACGTATCGCGCAATTCCGGAGTCGTCGGCAGCTTTGCACTGTCATTCGTATAGCCCGGGGTCATTTCCACCGGCACCCATCCGATATTTTCCAGATAAATTTCCACCCATGCATGCGCATTGTAGTCCGGCACATCTGCCTGATAGCCTTTCTTTTCTTTATGAAATGCCGACGGTTCCACCACATATCCCGATGCATAACGCGCTGGAACTCCCAGACTTTGTAAAATCAGCGCACCCGCGCTGGCAAAATGCATACAATATCCCTCATGTCCGGTTTCCAGAAAATAAGCAATGGTATCTTTCCCCTGTGGGATGTGATTCAGATATAAGTTATAGGTATTTTCGTTCCCCAGCCAGTTGGCAACCTGTGTCGCAAGATTCTGCCGGATGTTGTTGGTTGTTATCTGTCTTTCTGCCCGTCCGGAATTGTTTCCATCCGTATCCGCCAGCCAATCCTCATCGTATAACCCGCCTGTTTCCATCTGATCCGCCACATAGGTGCCGTTTTCCTCATACACGCCATATCCGATACTTTCCAGAGCCAGCCTTCGTGTAATAAAATCTCCCACTGCCGGAACATCCGTGGCAAACTTACGGTATCTACTGTCAGCATAGGCATCATACCATTGCTGCAGATCCGTATCTGTTTCTCCGTGGACCATACAAAACCTGTCAAAAACATCGCGCAGATCCGTATTTTCATTCAGTCCCTCAAAAGAAACCTTTCCCGTTGCCCTCTTTTTACCTACCACCGTATCATCCCTGAGCCAGACCTTCCCACCGGCTGTCTGCGAATCTGAAAAATACGGCATATACGCGTTTTTTAACCCCAGTGCCCGATAGGAAATCTGATACGAAACCGTCTGTGTTTCATCCTCTGCCAGCTCACTCGAACGGATGTATTTTACAAGTTCACCGGCATTCTGCTGCATTAACATTGCAACATCACTGCGATGGTATCCCGCCTTATCCACTTCGTGCGCAAACGTTTTCCCTTCATTTACCCATGTACCGTTCTGATATGTGCCACTGGCAAATGATTTCAGATACAGTTTGCCCGCCGGGGCTTTCGATGCTTCTATCGAAAATACGGTTTTTCCGGTATAGTCCGGTGTTGTATTATCCACATGTTCCCGCGATCCCTGCAAAGTTATCCCCGAAAACGTCAGGTTTTTCACACGTTCTTCCACCTGTCTCTGAAACGCATAAAACTTCGGTGACTTTTTCGGAATCTGCTTTGCCACACCAGAAAACGCATAGCTGCTCACCGAGACAAGAATCACGACAAACACACCGGCTGCAGCATAGGACAGTAGCTGCATCCATACATGGGTACGACCGTCAGCCACCCTTACATCCATGTGCGTCCATGGTGCCGCAGACACCAGCACGGTTCCCACGAAAAAGAGTGCAATTCCACTCCAGCCCAGTCTGGCATTGACCAGAAGAGCAACCGACAACGCTGTTATATCCGGAAGCAGCAAAACCAGCCGCACACCGGTCACATATCGAAACATCAGACTTAACAGCACAACAACTGCCAATAAAAACGCCAGCATATAAGTATACCGCATCTCCGTCCCGGCCCCGGTCATATAATTTGTTCCATACTGTTTATTCCAATATGACAGATATGCCTGAAACAGCATTTTTCCGCTCTCTGTCAGTTTTCTCCGATGAAAAATTCCAAACAGTACGAGTGCCGCCGGATATCCGATTTCAAGCACAACCTTGCAGACCCTCTGATATTTTCCGGTCGCAGGAACTCCCACGATAAACAGCACAAGACTTACCAGCATGGCCACCTGCAGTTTACCAAGCGCACGGATCGGCAACTGCCATCCGAATGCACTCCGGAAAATCGCAAGCATTGCATAAAACAGCAGTTCCACAGCAACCGCCTCACAGATCAGCCGGATACCGGTATTGCCAGACAAATATGTGGTTTTATTCCCTCTCCTGTCCTTCCTGTTCACAATACCAGCTCCATTTCTTCCAGCTTCTGTCTCCAGTTATCTCCACCAAAATCCGCAAGTGTCTGTCCATCCAGCACAAGAAAAAGCTCCGGTGTCAGTTCCAGCCTGTGTACCGGGTGCTCGCAGCGATACTGCTGCTCATATCTCTGTCGCAGTGAACCGGCCGTTTCCTTCTGACATTCCATAAACTGCATCAAAAACAGATACACGCTTTCCTCATCCTCGACGCGCAACCGTTTGATTTCTGTTTCCTCCTGCCATGCCACATAATGCGGGCAGCCGGCATCCATCATCGAATACACCAGATCTGCCGCAATTGTGAGAAAGGTTTCCGCATAGGCTTCCCTGCTGCGCCTCATATGCCGGCCTTTTCCTGCCATCTGTGGCAGCATGTCCAGCAAAAATACCACCGCACAGGCAAGCGGCTGACTGTCCTCCCGCACCAGAAGCCCGTCCGATTTGGCGGAGAGTTTCCAGTGTATGCGCTGCAGGCGATCCCCCGGACGATATTCCCGCACATCAAAGATCTGGCTGACATCTGTTCCCGGCTGAAAATCATCGTAGCTTTCCGCTTCTCCGAAATATCTGCGTACCCGCTCCGACACCTGTACTGCCACAGCATCCAGTTCCGGCAGCACCTGTATATCTGCAAATCTCTTTATTTTTTTATGCACATAAAACAGACCGGTCAGATCATAAATCCGTACTTTTACAAGCTCATACTCATAACTTCCCACATGAGAAAGCACAACACGCTTTTCCATGCACTGCATTCCGCGCATCAGTCCGGCACCGTTCCACCAGAAATTTCTGGCATACCCGGCAAATGTATTTCTACAGCGCACACGGTAACGCACTTTTGCTGCCGGAAACAACATGGTCTGATCCACGGTAAGCTGTACCGTAACTTTTTTCCCTTTTTCCGCCACGGTAAGCGGAATCCTGATATCTGCCGTGATATGTCTGCAATAAATCAGCAGATACAAACATGCAAGCAGCATCAGTACCAGTTCCGCAAACCCAATCAGCCCGATCGTGATGCTTCCATAGATCAGCGCAATATAAAATGTGACAAGCGTCACCCCTGTTCCAATCAGAAAACTGCCCACGTTTATCCCCTAAGTCTTTTGTATGTTGTTGGTTTGTCCACATCCGACAGAATTTCCTGCAGGGTGGCATCGACAGTTACATGTCCGATCCGTGCCTTTGTGTTGAGCACAATACGGTGTTTTGCCACATCCGCAAAAATGTCCGTCACATCATCCGGAATTACATAATTTCTTCCCTGCAAAAATGCCCATGCTTTTGCCAGCCGCACGCATGCGATCGTGCCACGGGGACTTACCCCCAGCTCAATGTAAGCATTTTTTCTGGTAGCCTCCATCAGCTGTACGATATATTTTGCAACATGATCATGCACATAAATCTGTTCCACATACTGCTGCATCTCCCACAGCTGCTCCGGAAGAAGAACCGGCTGCAGATCCTCCGCTTTCGTCATCGTTTTTCCCTGGGCAATTTCCATCTCACTCTGCAGATCCGGGTACCCCATGCTCATGCAGGTCATGAACCGGTCCAGCTGTGATTCCGGAAGAAGCTGCGTTCCCGCACTGCCTTTGGGATTCTGCGTTGCAATGACAACAAACGGCTGCGGCACCTTCCGGCTCACACCATCCACCGTTACTTTTCCCTCCTCCATCACCTCAAGAAGCGCGGACTGTGTCTTTGGCGAAGTCCGGTTGATCTCATCCGCAAGAAACAGATTACACATGATCGTTCCCGGATGGTACACAAACTGTCCCGTCTCTTTCTGGTACATGTTAAATCCTACAATATCTGCCGGAAGCACGTCCGGTGTAAACTGTACACGGTGATCCAAAAGTCCCATGACGCGCGAAAAGGCGATGGCAAGTGTTGTCTTTCCCACACCCGGCACATCCTCAATCAGAATATGCCCTCCCGCAAGAATTGTAGCAAAAGCTTTGGTAATACAGGCATCCTTCCCCGCAATCGCGCGTTTGACCTCTGCCAGAACCGCGGCTGCATACTCATATACTTTCTCCATATTTCCCCCTATGGTTTCTTTCTATAATTATTTGCATTTTATATAATAAAAAAACCCCCAACGAATCACATTGTTCGTCAAGAGTTCTTTTGCCATTTGATTCAATCAAAATAAGCTTTGCGAGTGCGCGATCAGGGGTTCGAACCCTGGACACCCTGATTAAGAGTCAGGTGCTCTACCAACTGAGCTA
>OHEN01000080.1_pt1 | contig 84009 bp, 79 predicted proteins | sample 1567291 | NCBI WGS metagenome assembly OHEN01 (sample SAMEA3879592, study PRJEB24766) | human gut metagenome | biome: human-associated habitat; feature: feces | place: USA | collected 1985/1987
TTTATATCCTAGCTATAGGAATATCATATCATTAGGCGTGGACTTTGCTTATTATTCACAGCAAGGGCAGTCCAGAGCCTCAATAGGATAGTAAGTTAAAGTTTCCACGCCTTATTTTTATCCGCTTCTATCTGGAAACTAGGAGGCAATTATAAACAAAGTTTTATATGAGCGATGACAGACTAAAATTTGCTTCCTATAAATATAAAAGGGATGGTATAGAGGTAACAGCCAAAATTTCATTGCACAAAAGAGAATTGGGACTAAAAGATTACCTTTTAGCACCTCGTTCACCTTTCTATATAAAAATAGAAAATGGCATTAGATATGATGAAAAGCCTTTGATAATTGAGGGCAAGGATATAAAAGACATGAATGAAAGATTTGAACGAATCACTTTCTTTTATTATGTAAAGTCCTATTTATGTACTCATAAGACAATACTAGAGTTACCATTTCTTAATTTTATAGATGTGGGAAACCATGTAAAATTTGTTCCAGTTAATTTCTCTCCAGATAATGACACATATACATTTTTCATGTATTGTGATGGTTCTCTATATTCTCAATTAAGTAAACTGGTTAAGTGTGATATAAAGGAATCAGAGCTATATAGTATTGTATGGATAGTAACAGAACAATCTGTTACATTGAATAAAATACAAAATAATGTAAATAGTTTTCTAGAAGCGTGTCAAGCAGCTCAAGAATTATATAGACATCAAAATCATATCGAATTTAAGAATCTGGTATTTGACTTCTTGTCACGACACTTATATTCATGCGGCTTTCATTGGGGATGAAATAATATTTATGTGATTTCTACATTCACATAGAAGTGTAAGCAAGAATATATTATCGAAAATATTAACAACTTAAATATCATACAGAAATGAAAACTTTTAGATTTATTGGAATGGCTTTATTAGCCGTAGTAATGAGCGTGAATCTCACTTCTTGCAGTGATGATGACGAACCTAGTAAAAATGATGATGGAATCATTACCAATCAGAAACAGCTGATGCAAATTAAAATGGTGGAAGATGATGAAATTATTACTTGGGACTTTACTTATGATTCTAAAGATAGGCTGACTTCTATAAATCATGCCGAAAAATATAATGGAAGAACAGATAGGTATATTACTAATTACACTTGGAGTAATAATGTTATTAAGGCAGAAGATGGTAATAGTACTAGAACTTATACTTTAAACAATAATTTAGTAAAAAGTATTAGTGATACAGACGATAACGACTGGAGCAATGCAACACTTACTTATAATTCATCCAATCAGCTAATAGCAGTCCAAAATACTTATGAGGGTAGAATCAGCATAGACGCTTACACTTGGAACAATGATAGAATTGTAAAACAGATTTATACAGAAAATGATAGTTACTACAGTGAAGAAGATATATATGAATACACCTACAGCGGCAAGACTTGTAAAGGCTACTTCCCTCTTTACTGTCCGTCTGATTATGATGATATTTTCTATGTGCATCCCGAATTGATTGGTTTACGTTGTTCACAGTTACCAGACCAAATATATAACAAGGATGATGACTATGAAGACATTGAAGAACTTACTTATACATTTGATAAGGATGGATATGTGGAAAGCTGTACTGTAGTAGGGACATACAAGAATCTATCAAATAATACAACAGACACAGAAGCAACAATTTATACTTTCACATGGGAATAGTCTAGTGAAACTGAGGCCGTAATTCAAACTGTGTCAATCCTTAACAAGTCTGATTATCTCAAATTTTACTTTCGGATAAATATCTGAATATCAGATAAATTCAGAGTAGTATTAAACTAAGAAATAATAAACTAAAGGTTTGACACAGTTCTATTTACATAGCCCTCACATTCACGTTTTTTCTCACTGATACGATACTCCTCATTCTTAATACTTAAATCTAATAATACCATTACATAAATATCATCTTTCGGTGTGGAGTAATACAGTTTTTGATATTTATGTAAAAGACAATCTACATTATTAGCAGCATCTCTATACAATTGCTCATTCTCTTCACTGATTGTCACAGGAAAGGATTTTCCAGCTACTACCAACAATGTTTTTTTTATTATATTTCCCATTATTAATTTACAATTAAATCTTTACGTCACCATTATTATAGAGTTCCTGTAAATGCAACAGGAAACTCTATAAAATAAGCTACAAATTTTCACTTTACGTATTAATCTTTACATATCTTTTCCCATATATTTAGCCTGTCAGATACCAAACTGATGATATATTTCACTGTACTGATACCATTCAAGACACCAATCTATAGAACTATGCAAAAAACTAAAATTGGTTAACTTATCATCCTATTTTCTGTACGTCTAAATAGGCCATAGATAACACTCCAGCTTTCTTGATATCAATACCATAAATACGATTAAACGCCTCTATTACAGATTTACCACCATCGGTAATTACAGGATTCATCATAGAATTAGTCACTACATCAACTGTCATGCCTTTCTCAATTCGTACTCCGTTACTGTTCTTCGCGGTTTTTACGGTCACTCTAAATACTGCCATAAATAATGTCTTATTTTTTCAATATTACAATTATTAAAAAGATATATCGAATTTTATTGTTCTATATGTTTCTATTTGGAAAATATATACCAGTTATGATTACATTTCGGACAATGACATTTCCTAACCTCTGTATTAATATTTTCAGCCCCTGCATCTATCGCACCACCAATACCACGTGCTACCATAGAAGCCAACTTTCCTGGATGTCCGAAATTTTCCGTCAAAGAAGATGCAATTTTAAAGCTCCAATAGCCAATCTTCAAAGTTCCTTTGATTGTTTCCATTCCCAAAGATATCACACGAGCATCTTTTTCTTTAATGCAATTATAACCACATTTTGGACAAATCATAATATACAATTTTAAGAGTTTATATTCTTCCGTTTTCCTCTAGCCAACGTTTCTGATAAGTTCTTATAGCGGCTTCTGTAATATCAGTAATATATACTATGTTCATCGTTGCTCCTACGGCTGCACCCAATACAGGAATCGCTTGAAGTGCTTTTCTTTTAGTTATATTTATACCTAACTGTCTGGCTAAGTTTTTTATAGTCATAACCAAAAAAGGAATTCCTTGCTTGTTTGTGGCTTGTTCTGCGAGTTTCTTCCAAGTATTCTTAGCTATAGCAACTTCTATTTGCCATAATGTGGTTATGGCAGCAGCTTTCTCTTGAACATTATTAGAACTTGCAGCAGACATTATGTTTAAGACAAACATCTTTTCCGCTTCTGTATTACATTCATAACCATAACATAAACCTATTTTTTGAATGGTACGCAAAGATAATGTAATAATAGTAGGTATGTCTACTGCCATACCTAAGATTCCTGCAACACCAGCACCACCACCTTCTGCACCTGCTATGCCTTTAGCCCACAGCGATACATTTTTTGCTATTTGGTCACTGAGATATAAGTCCTTATAACGCAACTCTTCAATTTTAGCTACATTCCCCTCTCTTAAAATGTCCCCTGTATCTGTAAAAAAGTTTGCTAAATCATTGAAAGTAATTAAAGCTCCAAGGATAGCATTTTTAGGCATTACAAAATTTACCAATTCGCCTATAGGTTTGGTTACCTTATTCATGGTTTGTGCAACAACAGAAGGTTCGCGTTGTTCCCATTTTTCGATTTCATAAAGCTGCTGCTTCTCATAACTACTTATTGACATACTACAAAAAAAAGATGTAACAATCTAAATATCTAAAGTTCGAATACGGTCTTTTGTTATTTGCAACAAACAGAAACATATTACACCACAAATATATAAATAATATCAATCCTAAAATATATTTTGCCTAAAAAAATAAGATTATTGTAATTTGTTTATTGTACTGTAAATGCGTTTTTACCCTACATCTATTATCTAATATTATAGTGATAATACTAGAATCAAAATTTATAGTGTTTATATACATATAATGGGGAACATATAAAAAAAGAAGCGACATCTCATGATATCGCTTCTTTCTGTGCTGAACATCATCTTTTAGACTTCACCGTAGGAGTAAGTCCAATAGTAGAGAAATAGTTCCGCATCATTTCTCTGTTACCAATTGGTTTCTTTATTAATTTCTTCATAGCTATAAATTTTTAAGTTTCACATATCCAACTGTATTCAATATTACAGAGAAATCAAAATGAGAATACACTCTATATCTCATAACATTCTGTATTTCTTTATTTTAAGCAAGGTATAACTTTGAAAAGTCAAATTAAGTGGATTTCCGGAATCCTTGTGAACCCACCAGCAAAGGCGAAGTACTGTTGCCATGCTGACGGTCCATCCCCCTCCAATGCGCCACCATGCCCAGAAACCAACGGTAAAAGAGTTCTTCCCAATGCGGATTGCCACAGGGAACGAGCCGGGCAAGTGCGCGGATGCGGTCAGTACCGTCCCATCGGGGAAGGTCACACAAGTATTCTTCTACGGGATTGTAAAGAGGGACGAAATCGGAAGTGAGAAAGCGGTCGATATCGCGGTCCCACACTTGCAGTCCCTCTTTCAAGGCGTAAAGGGCGATGCTGTTTCGGGTACGTTTTTCCAAGGGTTTGAAATAGAAATGAACAGAGTCCCGCTGGCGGTATTCCACCTCGTCCAGTACGGTGTTGAAACGGAATTCGTACCGTCGTTTCAAAAACTCCTCCAGCCGGAAGGTGGCTTCCTGCTCTTTGTTGAGGCCACCTTTCTCGCCAAAGCCTTTCATCTCCCGATATCCGTTGCCGAAAGCCATGCGGATGGCTTCCGTGTTCGTTTCGTGGAAATAGTGCATCAGTGTACGCCGCACGGCTTCTTCTTCGGGGATGCCTGCTTTGAAGCATTGTTCTACCAGATGGGGCAGCAAGGGCTCCAGTCCGTCATCACGTTTCCAGTTTTCCATTTCGGCCAATGCTCTTTTTCGTGCCGATTGGTACATCAGTGCCAAAGTCTGTAAACTTTCACATCCGGGCGTCATTCGTTCCAGTGCGGTTTCGCTGTTTTGTTTGCGTTGGCGGAAAGACTCTTCATCGGGCAGGGCAAGCGGTTGCTCTATGCAGAAGGGGACGGACGAAGGGTTATAGTAAGGTTGTTCATCCACGGTCATGCGGCAGCTTTGCATCAGGTCCGGTTCCTTCAGTGTGATGCCGAAAGGAAGCATGGGCTGGTAGCAGGTCACCGCCAGCCGATAGGCGTGAGCATGAAACAGGAGAGCCTCCTGTATGGTGGGCAGAGTGCCGTCGGGGCGTGCGAAGCGTACCCATATCTTTACGCTCCGTCCGCTTGAACCGCAGAAAGCGGCAAAGGTCTGTGGCAGTTGTGCTACTTGGCGTTTCACATATTCCACCTCATACTGGTCGGCCAGCCGGTTCACTTCCAGCTGCACTAGTCCGTTGTAATGTTTCATGCGTTTCTCGCCATTTTGCTTACGGGTATATTCTACAGCAGGATAGACACGCGGCAGTTTGTCGATATGGGCGTAGTGGGCGGACGATCCTGTCAGCCGGGGCAGTATTTCACGCAGTTCCGATATGTGTCCTGCTTTGTTCTCTGTCTTTATTTTCTCGAGGAATGCGTCCGAATCGCATAGTGACAAGGCTTCTGTCCCCTGTTCTTCATCTTTCCTGATGAGTGTAATTTTCATATTTGTCTTTCGTTTAAATATTTTTTGGCTTTATGTACCTCCCATGGAAAAAGATGATGTTCTGTCGTGTGGAGAAGACCGCGTTTGGCGAGTGTCTATGTGTGCATATTTTTAGTAAAGGTAAGGTTTCTTTCCGGATTCTGCAAGTGTTTTCCGGATTAAATGCCGCCTTTTTCTTTTTCCTTTCTTTCCTGTGTTTTTATTCTTAGTCTCAGTGCGTATTTCCCTGTTCCTTATTTGTTTTCTACCTTTTCTTTTCTTATTTTTGTATGTTTATAATTAGTTAGCCACCCTTGTGATTAAGTCTAGTCACAAGGGTGATTAAAGTTAACCACAAAGGTAGTTAAACTTAATCACGTCCGTGATTAACAGATATTGAAAGTTCATTAATAAAAGAAGAACAGTATGGCAATACTATTTGATTGGTACGAGAATCCCAAATCCCCTGAGCAACAAGGGGAAGAGAATACGTTGCACCCGCGTCTCCGGCTGAACGGAAAGGTGAGTACGGCCCAGCTCCGTGTCCGTATTCAGAAACATTGTACGTTGACTGAAACGGATGTGGTAGCCGTGCTCGATGCGCTGTCACGTGCCATGGGCGAGGAGTTGGCGGAAGGCAAACAGGTGCATCTGGACGGCATCGGTTTCTTCCGTCCCAACCTGGTGAGTACCGGGCCGGTAACGGAAAAGACGAAACGTAAGAATACGAAGGTGAGGCTCAAGGGGATTGTTTACCGTCCCGATCAACTGTTGATGGATGAGGTGGGAAAGGTAAAGGTGCAGCGTACCCGGTTCTCGTTTCATTCCAGTAAACTGACCGATGAGGAAATTGACGCATTGCTGACGGAGTACTTCACAACCTGTGATTTTGTGCAGCGGAAAAGTTTCCAGCTTCTTTGCGGTATGACACAAAGCACGGCCAGCCGCCATTTACGCCGCTTGTGCGAGGAAGGAAAGCTGAAAAATGTGGGACTTCCCAAACAACCGGTTTATAAGCCTGTGGATGGGCATTATATTGTGAATGAATGATTTAAGTGCGTAATGTGGGGGATAAGGAGTGAGGGCATATTAAAAAGTGAGGGTAATGCCCTCACTTTTTAGTATGCCCTCACTATGGGTAATGGTTTTATAATGAGTGGGTTATGGCTGATAGTGAGGGCATGAGGGCATAAGTGGGTGCAACTTATTATAGGAAAAGTTGTTTTTACCACCAGATTTGTTTACCGTCAACGTACGTGAACGGACGTTCTTCCGCTCCCCGTGTATAGTCTTTTAGATAAAGCAAAGCATGGTCGGGGACATTTATTTCTTCTATTTCTGTATATGAAAAAATACGATTTTTCTTTTTTATGTAACTGGTAATAGCTTCATCCATGTTTTTTTCCTCCTGCAAACAGAGGAGAAGTTCAACTACGGGTGCGCTGGCTTCATAGTACAGTCCGTTGTAAATCAGCAGATAGCGATCTTTTACAGTGGATGTTTCTAATTTTTGAATGTATATTTGTTCGTAAATTTCCATTTGTTTTATCAGTTTGTTTTCATGATAGCACTATTGATGTTTCTATCCATATCGCTCTTTTCGCGTGAGGTCTTTTGGCCGAAGTCAAAGGTATACGCTATTTTGATATATCCGGTACGTTGATTGATTCGACTGGTCTGTATCCGGCTGTAGTTGTATATACTAAAATTGGCATATTCCCTATAACGGTTATGCTTGGTGAACGGGTTTTCTGTACCGGTTTCTACGTGCCAGCCTTTGTGACTCCAACTGATGGAAGTTCCATAAATGGCGGGATTTTTTTCTATCGCAAGAGAGAAACGGTTTATACGGCTTGTCGCTGTACTTCCATATACATTTATTGCAAGATTTTTCCAGTAATAGTTTATGTCCAATGATGCTATCACACTATTGTCTGTAATGTTGTATTCTCCGGGAATGATTGTATGATAGTATCTGGCATTGAACTTGGCGCGTAAATTGTCGGAGAAGCGATAGGAAAGATCCAAAGCTGCGTTCCAATGTTCCACATCCATGTCCGACCGGAAGCTGGAGACAAGTTTGTCATTCTCTAGGTAGTAATCGGTGGATATATTATTCTGAATCTTCTGATAAACACCTAAAATTTGAAAATTCAGTCGATTTAGCTGTGCTTTATAGGCGATGCCGACAACATATAATTTGGTATTATCCAGATGGGGATTACCACGTTTGATTTGTAGAAAGTCTACTGTTTGATCCATGCTGTTGATATAGCTGATGTCCGGTTGGTCGTTACCGATATCGACAGAGGCCATTAACTGCTGTGATTTATTGATAGTATAAATAAAAGTGGAATTCATTCTAAGTGACCAATGCTGCTGCCGGGCATCTGTATGAAGTTTGTAATTCAACCATGAAAAACCCGGTAAGAAATTCATAGAGAACTTTTTGGCTATACGCTGGTTATAGTTTAAGAAGAACATCGTTTCTCCCATCCATAGATGTTGCCAAGAGTCGTAATCACCCGTATAGGATGAAGACGTGACTTTATGATGGTGCTGCAGGTTTGCTCCAAGTGAATTGTTGTGCTCCAATTTTATATTATATCTGGTAGAAAAGTCGAATGCATATAATTCTTCATCAACATCCGTCAGGGATATATCTTCTCCTTCTGTATAGGTTCTGGTGTAATCGTTTTGTGTATAAGCGGTTTTGGCCGTTACCTCCAGTGTCTGTTTAGGGGTTATGTTGAAATTGCCATATAGTTTGACAGAGGGACTTAGTCCGTCTTCTTTTTTTTGGTTGGCTGAAGATATGCTGTATGTATGATGACCGGAATAATCCAGTAATTCGCTATTGTTATTTTGGGGAGTTTCATTGTGGACTAATGAAAGTTGTGCCGAGATATTATGTTTCTCTGTACGATTGTTGGCTTTCAATTGTAGATATTGCTGGTTGTTTTGATAATCAGCTTGGGTCGTTTGTGTGTTTCGATGGGTGGTATATTCCGGGAATAATATCTCTTCGTTTTTTGAGGTTTTTACTCCGTCATATTTTTGGGTAATATAGCCTCCTAACCCTGAATAGCTGTTGTTTCCATGCATCAGTTTAGTCCCTATATTATAATTACCCATCAGATAACCGATGGTTTGTTTGCCGTCTAATGATACATATCCACCTGATGTTCGTTCCTTGGTTATATAATTGATGGAAGCTACATCACCGGCATATTTTCCTGTCGGGGTGTCATAATATTCTATATTCTTGATATCGCGTGGGCGTAGGTTTTGCACTTCCTCATATTCAGCTTTTTCTCCGTTTATATATAGTGCCACTTCACCACCAAAAGTGCTTACTTTCCCTGTTCGTTTGTTCACTTCCAAGCTGGGAATCATCAAGTTGTACAAAAGGTCATAGCCTGTACCGGCATGTTTCACCTGTTGCTTGTCGGGAATGACCAATACATGATCAGTCTTTCTGACATAGGAACTTCCTTTTACCACGACTTCATTCAGTATTACATTGTCACTTTCCAAGGTAATTACAGGTAGTTGTGTATCTTGGTTTGAAACACTTGCCGGTATTATTTGCGGTTTGTATCCTATTGTACTGAATGCTAACAAATACTTGTCCGGCTGTACATTTGTGAACTGGTAATATCCTAATGTGTCTGTTGTTGTACCCGAGATGAAGGCTGAGTCTGTTTTTAATAACCGGACTGTGCTATAAGCTAAAGGCTGATTGTCTAAGTCGGTTACTTTACCATGTATGCGAACTTGAGCGTAAAGTGAAAAACCGGGCATCAGGCATACGCATAAAAATAATTTTAAAGTATTCATAGTAATCATACTGTTGGGTAATAAAGGAATGTGTTTGTACATATTATATATTGTTTAATCATAAATTTAGACGGAGGTATGATTCTAAAAGTTGTAATCAATATTACGTTATACTATAACACAAGTTTGTAGTCAACGTATTATTTTTACGATAGTAAAGGTATAGCTATTGGAGAAAAGAAATGAAAAAATACATTTTACTTTTTCTATACTTTTATATAACAGGCTGATATACAAGTAATATATGCTTGTGCATTCTTGAGAAAATACCAATTTTTACCCATTGGCAGATGAATTTTTCCATATGGGTCGTTACAATTCTTGGATAATTCCTTCCATTTGTTGTGCCGTTCCCTTCTCGCTATAGATTTTTTGGTAGAGGCGGGAAAGAGAATTTGTAATGGCAGAGACAGAACGGTTGAGTAATTCTGCGATAATGCTTCTCTTGAGTTCGATCTTAATTAAATAGCAGATATGTAGTTCGTGTTCGGATAATTGAGGATAGAGTGCATACAGCTGTCGCAGAAAGTTAGGAAAAGTGCTATTTGTAGCTTCACTTAATTGTTTCCAATCCCTTTCCGTTATTTCGGAACTTTGGGTGGCATGATGGAAATGAAGATAGATGTCCGAATGTCGGAAGGCGAGTAAACGCATTTCCTGTTCGTTCCGGATGGCACGTATTTGTTCGTTGGTTGCTCCCAGTCTTTTTGTTTGAGCTTCCAGTAGGGAATGTTTGAATGTGTCATTTTCCAACATGGCCGATTGCAGTTGTTCATTCAATAGGGTTATCTGTTGCTCGTTTTCTAGAATGCGCCGGCTGCTTTGGGCTTCCTGTTCTGCAAAAATCTGTTGTAGTTGTTGTTCTCTGATTGTATATTTGCGGCGGCGTTCGCGTAAACGGTGAAGCAGGTAAATTACAATACCAATCAGGAGACTTGCTACAAACAATAACTGGAACAGTAAAAGTTTCTGTCGTTCTGTCTTCGATTGCAGCCGCTGATTTTCTTGTTCAGATAGATTATAATTATATAAGGAATGGATTTTATTTACCTCTTCGGTTTTTGTGATCTGAAAAAGAGAATCGAATGCATTAATGCAAAGAGAGGCGTATTGATGGGCTTCCGGATATTGCTTTTTTTCCCTTGTAATCAGATGTAACAGACGATATGCAGTACGTTGGTGATAAAGGTTGTTTCCAGAAATTACCTTTTGAAGATAAATTGATGCGGAATCGAACATTTGCCTTTGATAATACACTTCGCCGAGTACTAAATAACTAAGTGAACTGGGGTGGTGGACTTGTACTTGCTTTGCTATAATTTCAGCAGAGTCTGTTTTCCCTTGGTTGTAATAAAAAACGGCCATTTCATCGCCGATGCTGCAAGCTTTAACCAGAGAAACTTTTTCTTTCATCAATGTGTATGCTTTCCGGTAATAGATTTCCGCACTGTCTTTTTGGTTGTTTGTATCGTATATGCGTGCCATGTCCCTCAGACCGAAAGCCATGCCTTTATAATTATGGCAAGCTAAATTATATTTATAAGCTTGTTGAGTAGCTTCCATACTTTCATGATACAATCTTTGAAAGGCAAAAAGGCTGGCAAGCTGCCCGTATATGCGTCCATTCAGCGTATCATTAAAACATCTTTTCCCAATTTCGGCTGCACGCAAGAAAGCATCAACGGCTCGTGGCGCATCTTTCATATCCCGATAGGCGCTACCTTTATAATAATAAGCTTCCATCAGGTGTGGGTCATCCTGTTTGTCTTCATAAAAACTAATTATACGGTTAATCAAAGTATCGGAAGTAACCGGAATATAGAGCTTGTCTTTGGCTTTGACAGTGAGCAATAAGTAATATATATGAAGCTCTTCAGGCCATTTAGTGGTGGATATACTGAGAGAATCCAAACAGGCTAGCGCGCTGTCCGGGTGCGTTTCCATTAATTGAACTGCCCGCTCCATCAGTGGCGGGTAACTTTGCTGTTCATAGCGGCAAGAGATGCAGAGCAATAGAAACAGCAGCAGTATATGTATCCTCCCACTTTTCATAGCAATTGCAAAAATAAACAAAATCTTTGAACTCAGCTACTGAAATAGGGGAATCCCTACCAACTAATAGGGATTTTCTTTGTTATGAAGTAAAACCTCTGACTATCTTTGCACTAGAAAAAGTAGATAGAATAACAAATAAAACAGGTACGAGTATGAAAAAGATTGTATTAGCTTCGCTTATGATGGTGTGCTTGCCTTACTTGGCAATGGCGCAAAGCGTTGATGACGACCTTTATTTCATCCCTAAGAAAAAAGCTGAAAAGAAAGAGGAGGTTAAGCAAGAGGTGAAAGTGGTGGTTCCGCAGAAGCAGAACACGACTACTGTTTACGCAGCCCCCGGTTCTACAGTGGTGGTGAAGGATGTGAAAGGAAAGGTTCGCGATGTGGATGAGTATAATCGTCGTTATACTTCACGTGATAATAATTTCTCGATGGAGAATGATACCTTGTATATTGAGGAGAAACCTTTGAATGAGAGAGGAGAATGGGTTAATGGTTTTGAGGGTTCTCAAGACGATTATGAATACGCGATGCGTATCGTCCGTTTCCGTAATCCCCGTTACGCCATTCCGGTAAGCAGTCCGCTCTATTGGGATGTAGTTTACGGTTTGCCTTCATGGGATTGGAATGTATATGATGACGGATTGTATGCATACGTCTTTCCCACTTACACGAACCGCTTATGGTGGGATTGGCGTTGGAATTATCCATATGGCGCCAGTTGGGGATTCAGTTGGGGATGGAGTTCGCCATGGTACTACAATAGTTGGTACTATCCCGGTTATTGGGGTGGCGGCTACTGGGGTGGCTATTGGGGCTACCATTATCACCATCACCATTATTATCCGCATTACTTCGGTCACGGTTGGGGTGGTGGCTACTGGGGAGGTAGTCATGGATGGTATGGCTCAAGCAGACGTAACCCGGGGATACATGCCGGAAGATATACCAATAGCTATAGTTCTTCACGCCCAAGCCGGAATAATTACGTGAATAGTTATGATAGGAATAGTCGTAATTCATACGTAGGAAATTCCAGACAAAATGTCCGTAATAGTGCTAATAGTTATCGTACCGCAACACGTAACGGTTCTTCATCAGGAAGAGTGGTTTCGGGATCTAACAGTGTAAATTCGGTTCGTCCTAATAGAAGTGCTATCAGAACCCGTACCGGAGAAACTCTTTCACCAAGTCAGGCAGCAGGAGTTCGTCCGGGTAATTCGTATTCACGTCCGACAGAAGGAAGGGGTTCTTCCTATACCAGACCAAGCAGTACTCGGAGCAGTGTGGGAAATGCAGCAGGATCTGCTTATCAGAGAACAGGGGCTGCAAGTCGTGGCGCTTATCGTAACAATAGTGGCGTTTCGAATTCTCGTAGCAGTTCATACTCTCGTAGCAGTAGTCCTTCTCGTAATAGTTCGTCTAACTCTTACCGTAGTAGTGGAACTTCTTCTTCCCGTAGTAGTTTTTCTAGTGGCGGTGGTGCTTCTCGCAGTTCCGGTGGCGGTGTTTCCCGTTCAAGTGGTGGCGGCAGATCGCGTACCAGATAAGTGGTAGATTAAACTAGACAGTTGAATTTAATAGAATTGATGTATGAAAAATAAAGTAATAGTAACCGCTTGTGCGTTGTTGGCAATGACAACGGCAAGCGCACAAAATGCTTATGATGCGGAAAAGTTGCTGGGGAATGACTTGAATGGAACAGCACGATTTGTTGGTATGGGTGGTGCCATGGGAGCTTTGGGCGGTGATATATCTGTCATAAGCTCCAACCCTGCGGGTATCGGCATTTTTCGTAGTAATGACGTGTCTATTTCTTTTGGTTTTAATAATACTTCGACAAAGAGTAACTTTAGTGGTGTGTCAATGAATGAAAACAAAACGCGCGCTTCATTTGACCAGATTGGATTTGTTTATAGCAATAAGATAGGCAATAATACTTCTTTGCGTTTTGTGAATTTCGGATTCAATTACCATAAAAGTAAAAACTTCAATCGCCTTTTCTCTATGGGAGGGGCGTTGGATAATTTGTCACAAAGCTTCCAGCTGGCTCAGGAGATGGAACGATATGGATTGACGGAAAGCGAGTTTAATGACATACTGGATGTGAAGAATCCTTATACCAAATATTGGAATCAGTTACCTGTTTTAGGAGTAATGGGGGTGAGAACCGGTGTGGTTGACTGGGTTAATGATTCTGAAAAGAATATTCATGCTCCATGGGGGTGGAATGGTTTTAACAATAACTTCTTTAGTAAGGAAACAGGAGGTATCAGTCAATATGATTTTAATGTTTCATTCAATATTGAAGATAGGGTCTATTTAGGAGCTACCCTGGGGGTCTATGATGTGAATTATGATCGTTATACTTCTTATACGGAAAATTTGAATGATGATAACGGTGCGGATAATGGGGGGTATACATTGGATAATTATTATAGGCTGGAAGGGACTGGTATGGATTTAAAATTGGGTGTTATTATACGGCCTATAGAAAGTTCCCCTTTCCGTTTGGGATTTGCTGTGCACACGCCTACATGGTATGATTTAAGAGAAAGCTATAATGCCGCTTTATCTTCTAATATTTTAGCTTGTGAGGCACCCTATAACCAGACATTGAGTGATTTTCTGGTAACTCCGGAATATGATTATTTGACCTATGATTATAATCTTACCACTCCGTGGAAATTTAATATCAGCGCAGGTACTACTTTTGCGGGTGCAGTGGCAGTAGGTGCGGAATATGAATATCAGGATTATTCTTCCAGTAAGCTCAAGGATGTGGATGGTTATGAATTGGGAGATCAGCCCAGCGTTGAGAATTATTTGAAAGGTGTCCATACTTTCCGTATCGGAATGGAAACGAGGATTATACCTGAGTTTAGCATTCGTGCAGGATATAATTACTCTTCGGCTGCTTTTTCTAAAGATGCTTATAGTGCCTTGTCTTTATATAGCACGCGTACTGATTTTAATAATACGGAGTCTAAGAATACATTTACGTTTGGTCTTGGATACCGTGGCAGTGTAATTTATGCGGATTTGGCATATAAATATGATATGTATAAATCAAACTTTTATGCTTTTGATGATATAGATCTTCCGGCAACTAAAGTGGACAATGAACGGCATCAGTTGCTTTTGACTGTCGGTGCTCGTTTCTAAGAATTAATTGTGAGTCTAATATAATTAACTTGTGATATACCGGGAATGCTTTATTGCTTTCCGGTATATTTTTTGCTAATGTTTCATCCTGGTTTTCAAACAAAAGGGTTATCTTTGTAAAAAGAGGTTTTTATGGAACAGAAAGATAAATACATACGGTTTGATTGGGCAATCAAGCGTCTTTTACGCAACAAAGCCAATTTTGGTGTCCTAGAAGGTTTTCTTACCGTACTTTTGGGTGAGAAGATTCAAATCATGGAAATCCTTGAGAGCGAAGGTAACCAGCAACGGGAGGATGATAAGTTCAACCGGGTAGATATTAGAGCCCGTAATAGCAAGGATGAAATAATACTAGTGGAAGTGCAGAATACGCGGGAGTTATATTATCTTGAACGAATACTTTATGGAGTGGCAAAAGCAATAACCGAACATATAGATTTAGGTGGAATTTATGCAAATGTCAAGAAAGTGTATTCTATCAGTATTCTTTATTTTGATATTGGCCAAGGAAATGATTACCTCTACCATGGTCAGAATACATTCCTCGGTGTCCATACTGGTGACTGTTTGAAAGTAACCACTAAAGAACAAGGGGCTATTATCCGCAAATTGCCTGCCGAAATATTTCCTGAATATTTTCTTATTCGTGTGAATGAGTTTAATAAAGTGGCGGTTACTCCTTTGGAAGAATGGATAGAATATCTTAAGACTGGAACTATCCGTCCGGATACAACGACTCCCGGATTGGAGGAGGCGAGACAGAAACTTATTTATTATAATATGAATAAGGCTGATAAACTGGCTTATGATCGGCATCTGGATGCATTGATGATACAAAATGATGTATTGAGTACCGCTAAATTAGAAGGATTAGAGGAAGGTCGTGTAGAAGGACGTGAGGAAGGTATCATGGTAGGTCGCCAAGAAGAAAAAATAGCTACAGCCCGTAACTTGAAATCTTTGAATATTCCTATTGCTGTTATTGTTCAAGCTACAGGCTTGTCTATAGATGAAATAGATAGACTTTAATGAATGAAGGTATGTCAGGATTCTGTTGTGTAATCACGGATTCTGTCATTTTGAGTCATGGTGAGGGATCTTGTGAGAACAAATGGATGTGATTGGATTCTTCATCTCTCTTTTTTCACTTTCCGTTTTTGTCATCCTCCTCCTATTTATCACGGAACTCTTTCTTTTTCCAAAAGTTGAATCCTGCATATATACGGACAGTTCCGAAAGTATTAGTGAGGGAGAAGTCCTTTTTTCGATAGTCGTATGTATGCATCACCAACGAAGCTCCTATAAAATATTTGTTGGTGTTATAGACCACGGCAGCACGTGTTATCAGGTCAAAATTGATATCCTTTATCCAATGATTGTCAGTATTAGGTGTATCGTCTATTTTTGATTTTTTATAGGCAATGGCCGGTAAGAGTGAAAGATTGGAAACCCAGTTTTTTGCAAATACCCAGTTATAGCCATAACCCACGTTGATGCTGTAATCAGAATATTTCACTTTCTTGAAAAGTAAAGCATCATGTAGTTGGACTCTCACTTCACCGGGAAGCTTTTCGTAATCAAAAGATATGTTGTGCTGGGAATAAGAAAAGCCCGCCATCAGGGAACCCGCGCTTTTACGCTGGTTGGTGGACTGGCTATAGGCTGCCGGATAAGAGAATTTTTTATAATTAAAAATCCAATAGGCGTTCAGTCCTTTGATTTTACTTTGCAATCCGTTGAAATTCAAATTTTTAATGGGAGTATTCAGATCAAAACCGCTGGAAGAACGTATCTTGAAATCGCTTCCTGTCTTTCTGTAATATAAATCCACACCAAATTTGGAACTATAAAGATTCAGTGCCATTTCGGTTTTCTTTGCCTTGTTTTTATGTCCGCCGAAAATATCTTTTACATCGAAAGAATATCCTAGAAATATCCAGCGCCATCCGAAATAGACTCCCAGCTTGAAACTGGCATTGGGGGAGAATCCCAAACTTTGTTCGCCGTTGTTTCCTTTACTACCTAACCGATAGTATTCGTACCAACTGCTGGATTCCAGCATGAAAGCCAGATTGTAAAGGTTGGGCGAGATATAGGTAGTGTCAATTGCATTGAATTCTTTTCCTACTTTCCTTATTTTTCTTCCGGTATGGCGGACAGTCGTTGCTATTCCGTCAGTCAATGTAATGAGAACACCCTTGTTGTCCTGTACTGTCGAGTCTTTCTTTTCCGCTTGTGCATATACATTAAAGGCAGAAAGAAAAGACAGACAGAGCAGGCATAATTTACGGATGTCCATAGGCGGAAATCAGAGTTTATTAAGTATACGGTCCATTACCCAGTTGGTGGGTGTCGCACTGATGCCGTCGCAGGTGCAGACAGCTTTTCCCTGCAGGTGTTCTACTACGGCTTTTATGAGCGGAAGTTGTACATGAGGGGGATTTTCGGGAAGAAATTCCTCGCGTCCTCTTTCAGTATGCAGGGCGATGGGATCGTAAGTGAAAACGGAAAAACAGATCATCCCCTTGTCTCCGATGATTTCTATACGGTCTTCCTTGGCCGATTCATGGGCGACAAAACACCATGATCCTGATCCCGGCAGACCGGAATCAAATTTGAAGCAGGCACTTATCGTATCTTCTGCCGGATATAACCCGCCACGGTTGCTCTTGTATCCTTGGGCTTCGAGAATGCAGCCGAACATATCTTGTAATAAATCCAGCTGGTGAGGAGCCAGATCATAGAAATAACCGCCGCCGGCAATATCAGGTTGTACACGCCAGGGCAGGTTGGTGCTGTTGTAATCCAAATCACGGGGAGGCTGGGCGAAACGTATCTGTATATTGATGACATTACCTATTTCACCATCCTCTACCATTTGGCGTACTTTTTGGAAATAGGGAAGATAACGTCTGTAGTAAGCGACGAAACAAGGGATACCAGTTTCTTGTGATATGCGGTTGATGCGTGCGCAGTCCTCATAGCTGGCTGCCATTGGTTTTTCAATATACACGGGCTTTCCTGCCTTCATAGCCATAATGGCGAAAGTGGCATGAGAGGAAGGGGGAGTGGCTATATAAATAGCATTGACATCTTCATCTCCTATTAACTGCTGCGGATCGGAGTACCAGCGGGGAATGTTGTGTCTTTTGGCGTATGATTGAGCTTTTTCTTTGTCACGGCTCATTACAGCCACTACCTCTGAACCTTCGATCAGGGCAAAGGCTGGTCCGCTTTTCTTCTCGGTCACTTCTCCGCAACCGATGAAGCCCCATTTTACTTTGTCTAATTTAACCATGGTAATAACTTTTTTGTCATTCCGCTTAAAATAATAACAATTTATATTGCAAAGATAGGACTATTTTGCAATTTCAGCCGGATAAAAATCAGTTATTGTAATATTTCTTGCGCAACAGTTTGAATGCAGGAGTCTTGACGTAATCATTTAACCAGGAATTCAGGCTGTCAAGCAATATTGGAGAATGTTTGCTTACTCCCCATGAATAGAATTGTGAGAAGCTGATGGCTGTTTCTATATCCAATTGTGGAAAATCATTGATGGAAGCTTTGGCAATGCTCTCGTCGCATACGGCATAGTCTATGTCACCATGTGCTACCATGGCCAGTAATTGTTCTTGTCCGTATTTCTCCACTTCTTTGATATAGATGGTATCGCCTATTTCGTTACTTAAATTATGTATGCGCAGAATGGCAGGTGAGTTTTTGACTAGATGAAGGGTCTTGCGGGCTAGTTCCAACTGGCTGTGAATGTACAGACTATCGTTTTCTTTTTCGGGTTTACGCTGTACCAGTACTTGTTTGTTCAGTATAATGGGGCGGGTAAACAACAGGGAGTCTTTGTATTCTGTGGTAACTACCGTGCTGTTGGCCAATATATCGTATGTTCCTTTTTGTACGCCTTCCAGTCTTTTGGAAAAGCTCATTTCGGGAGTGATTTCCGGTTTCAGTCCTTTGCTGTGTGCAAAAGCATGGAGCAGTTCGTAGTGGAAACCGGAAACGGTGTCGCCGTCGGCATAAAAACTGATTGAGTTGTACTCGGTAACAGCACGCAGGATTCCCGATGCCGCTATTTCTGCATAATCGCGGGGCAGACTGGTTTCAGCCTCCGTTTTCTTTTTGAAGAAGATGGAGGATAGGGTTGCTGCAAGGATACCCATCAGAACGTATTTCAGATATTTTTTCATATAGACCGTCAATCAAAGAAATTCCATGAAAGGCCGAACTTTATCATTCGCGGATTGATTGGGTAGTGTGGCGCCAGGAAGTAATTGGATTTTCCCGAACCGGCATTGACATGATACATCATAATAAAGAAGCGGGTACGTTTTAAATGCAGGTTGGCATAGACGTTGACTATCGGAAAAGCTCCTATCTCGATTTTGTCATCAGGATTCTGGTTATAGAATTGTCCGATGACGGGGGAGTAGTCTGGCGCGTAATATTTACTGAAATAACGCACATCTGCTCCCATTTCTATCTGGAGTACTTTTTTGGCGAGACCGAATTTCATGTACAAGTTGCCGTAAGCCGACAATTCCGGTAAGGGTAGAATGTCTTGCTCACTTGATTTTTGATAGGCTACTTCACCGTCGAGATGAAAAATTCCTACTTTTAATTTTTGTTGCAACATTGCAGTGAATATTTGTATGTTGCCGGAGTGTTGTCTTACGGCTGCATTGTTCTTGAAACCGGTGACATTTCCTTCACTGTCTTTTACCGGTATGCTGGTATTGGCCAGATAAGTGTAATTCTTTATATTTTCCACTCCGGCACGCAGCTGGGTTCCCCATCTGTCCAGACTTAGTTTTCCTTCCAGGCGGGTTCTCATTATTTTGGATAAATCGTTGTTGTCCCACCAGTAATGTTTGGACTGGAAATGCCTGAAATAGAATACGGGGTTCTGGTTCTTGATGAATGCATTTACATCCAGTCTCACCGTATCTCCGAATAAACGGAGATTCAGATCCCCTCTGCCTTCTACGCTGAATTGTCCTGCGTCTTCACCGGCTATGGCTAATTCTCCTAGGATATTGTAATGTAATAGTTTTCCTTGTTTTTTGGATAGTTCGCCGCCAATGGAGAGTGAACTTTCCTTATAGTTGTTGATAATGCGTTGTCCCGGTATGTTTGTTGTGTCGGTCAAGGCGAAGTTTCGGTATTCATAACTTAAAAAGGCGGTAAGTCCGGCTTTTGCCCATTTGTTGAATCCTTCTTGTAAAGCAATGCCAATGGTGTTTTTGATGGATGTACGCTTCGTCTTGTCTATAGAGTCGGTCCCCAGATAGTTATGTTCAAAATACTTCTGATTCTGTGCGTCATCGTATGAGATGTATTTGCGATTGTTCAAGTCTACTTGTAGTGTATGTATGAAGCTTGTGACAGGAACAAATACCTGCGTTATTTTTACAGAGTCCGTATCCACACTGTCCTGTTTTTCTTTATAGAACCCTAGGTTGTAACGATGTGTCAGGAAGGCATGGTAGCTGGTGTTGTGATTCCATATCTGACTCAGTCGGGTTGGGATTTCGTTGGCGGAATATTCTTTTTTGCCTTCTGCCATATCCAGCGGGTTGGTGATATACCGGTCGTCCGTGATACCTCCGTTTTCTGCCATCTTCAAGTTATCGTTGTTGAATATGAAATGCATGTCATATTTATCTCCCCGGTAGCTGGAGAACAGGCCACCATTGAAGAAGGCTGTGGACTGATCTTGATAAAGCCCCCGGCCATACAGGTAATCTATGTAGAATCCGAACCCTAGCCTTTTGTTTGCATTGATGGCAAAATAGGATTTGAAACGTTCTTCTCCGTCACGGCTGCCTCCTCCTTTGTAATAGGTCAGGTTTGTGAATGGAGAAAGTGTATTGGTGAATATGACATCTTCCGGACGTTGTACGCAAAAATCGTATGGGTCGGTGAAAAAGTATTGGCTGGGGTCCCGACGGTCAAAAAAGATGCGTGAGAGGCGGGGGGAGCCCAAATTTCCCAGGTAATTGTATTGTCCGGTATAGCCGCCCATGTCATTTGAGTTTTGGAAAGCGTGCTGCAAGGTATCTACGGGGATATAAGTGACATTGCCAAAACGACTGTCCACTTTCCATGAGTACAGTCCGATGGGGATTGTGCTGGCATCTACTACGGCTGTCGTGTCTATGGGGTTTCCGTTACGGTCATATTGATCTCTGTTCAGTCCGCTTGCTGAGGAACCGAACTGGTTGTTCAGGGTATTCATTGTCCGCTGTGCCATCAAGGAAGTATGGAAGCACAGGAATAATAAAAAAATAATAGAGAATATTCTTTTCATAACGGCGGCAAAGATACAATATAAAAATAAAAGGAAGAGCTTTTCCGCTATGGAAAGTTCTTCCTTTTATTATTCGTTTAGAGTTATTTTAACTTACTGAGGTTTAATAATCTCCATTCCGATTCGGATGGCTTCTTCATTCATCGGTATCAGATGATGGTGACGTTCGGGTAATGTTTTGCGTAAAGCTTTTATTACACTTTCAATGGATACTACGGGACGTAGTTTTAGCAAGCCTCCTAAGACAATCATGTTGAAGGTCTTTGCCATTCCTTTTTCGTTGGCGGCATCCATTGCGTCAATACGATAGATTTGTATGTCCCTACGTGTCGGAGGCTCGATGATTCCGTATCCGTCATAAATGAGAATACCACCTGGTTTAATTTTGCCTTCAAACTTTTCCAATGAGGGTTGGTTCAGTATGATGGCTGTGTCATATTGGCTGAGAATGGGTGAAGAGATGCGTTCATCACTGACAATCACCGTTACGTTAGCGGTTCCTCCCCGTTGTTCGGGGCCGTATGCCGGCATCCAGGTTACTTCCTTGTCTTCCATCAGTCCGGAATAGGCAAGTATCTTACCCATGGATAGCACACCCTGACCGCCGAATCCTGCTATAATGATTTCCTGTTTCATGGTTTCTGTCTTTTTATTCTTTATTTTTCAAATCACCCAGCGGATAGAAAGGGAACATGTGTTCCACCATCCAGTCATTGGATGCTTGCGGAGTCATTTTCCAACCGGAATTACAAGTCGATACAATTTCCACCAAATTAGAACCTTTGCCATTCATTGAATTTTCAAATGCCTTGCGGATAGCCTTTTTGGCTTTGCGGATGGCGGGAACTGTATGTACGGACTGGCGGGTAACGTAGGCGGTGCCTTCCAAAGTGGCGGCAATTTCTGTCATTTTCAGCGGATAGCCGTGAATGGCTACATCACGACCATAGGGGCAGGTGGCTGTTTTCATGCCAACCAGAGTGGTAGGAGCCATTTGCCCACCGGTCATTCCATAAATGGCATTGTTGATAAAGATGATAGTAATGTTTTCACCACGATTTAAAGCATGGATAGTTTCGGCAGTACCGATACATGCCAAGTCACCATCTCCTTGGTAGGTAAATACCAGACGTCCGGGCCATAAACGCTTAATGGCGGTAGCTACGGCTGGTGCGCGTCCGTGGGCGGCTTCTTGCCAATCGATGTCTAGATAATTGTATGCAAATACGGCACATCCTACTGGTGACACACCGATTGTCTTATCTTCCATGCCCATTTCTTCAATAACTTCGGCTATTAACTTGTGAACCACACCGTGGCTGCATCCGGGGCAATAATGCATCGGATTGTCATTCATCAGTGTCGGTTTCTTATAAACCAGGTTTTCGGGTTTTATGATTTCTTCTTTTGTCATAGTTTCTCCTCCTATTGTTTATAACATGAACCGCATAAAGAATTCCACCAGCTTGAGAAAAATAGCTGCTGCACAGACATAGATGAATACTTTGAAGTCACTTGCCACGAAGTAAGTGATGACAGCTGCTAATGCCAGTGCCATGAAAAGTATGTTCAATATATTTCTGATCAGATCGATATTCATACGGTCTTATTTTATTAGTTTCTCTTTCAGTGCAGTGATTACTTCATCCGGATCGGGGACAATACCACCCAGACGTCCGAAGTGTTCTACAGGCACTTTACATTTTACAGCCAGACGGACATCTTCTACCATTTGTCCGGCGTTCAATTCTACAGTGAGGATACCTTTTACCTGTGCGGCGCGTGCTGCAATAGCTTTCGACGGGAACGGCCATAGGGTAATAGGACGGAGCAAACCAACTTTGATGCCTTCTTCCCGAGCCATTTCCATTGCCTTTTGGGCAATGCGGGCGCAAGAGCCGAAAGCTACGATCAAATATTCTGCATCTTCGCAGTGAAGTTCTTCGAAGCGTACTTCATTCTCTTCTATTTCTGCATATTTTTTCTGAAGATGAATATTGCGCTTTTCCATTTCGGCGGGATCGAGTTCTAATGAGGTAATGATGTTGGGGGTACGGTGGTGGGTTCTGCCGGTAGTGGCCCACGGACAACGGGCAATGACTTCTTCATCTGTCAGGCGTGTGCGCTGTTCGGGTAATACTACTTTTTCCATCATCTGCCCGATAACGCCATCTGCTAGAATAATGGCGGGATTGCGGTATTTGAAAGCCAAATCAAAAGCTATACCTACGAAATCTGCCATTTCCTGTACTGATGCAGGTGCCAGGGCTATGAGACGATAGTCTCCGTGACCGCCACCTTTCACTGTTTGGAAATAGTCGGCCTGACTAGGTTGGATGGTTCCTAATCCGGGACCTCCGCGCATGACATTGACAATCAGGCAGGGGAGTTCGGCACCGGCAATGTACGAGATGCCTTCCTGCTTTAAACTAACGCCGGGACTGGAGGATGAGGTCATTACCATTTTACCGCTTGCTGCACCGCCATATACCATGTTGATTGCTGCGACTTCACTTTCTGCCTGTAACACCACCATACCGGTAGTTTCCCAAGGTTTCTCTTCGGCCAGCGTTTCCAATATTTCCGATTGGGGAGTGATGGGATAGCCAAAGTAACCGTCTACTCCGATACGGATGGCGGCGTGGGCTATGGCTTCATTTCCCTTCATTAAAACGACTTCTTCTGCCATATTTGTTACATTTATTGTTGTTTTACTTTATACACAGTAATGCATCCGTCCGGACAGACTGTGGCACATGATGCGCAACCATTGCAGGTATCCTCTAATACCTGGTGGGCGAATGTGTATCCTTTTTTATTCACTTGTTTGGCATTGAGCGCGATTACATGTAGCGGACATGCCACTACACATAGATTGCAACCTTTGCAACGCTCTGTGTCTACTACAATAGCACCTTTAATCTTTGCCATGGGTTAGTTATTATTGATTATACATGTCTTTGTTATAGAAATTCAGAATATTCATAATCATGTCACGGGCGGAAACGGCGGGACTTTCCGGATTACGCTCGATGGCTTCCAAATAATTGTTCAAAGCTTGTTGCCAGTTTCCCATTTTGCGGTAGGCGTTACCCAGTAAGTAATAGGGTTCATCGTTGACGTGCGCATCGTTTCGGATGAAATTAGTTAGCGCATGAATAGCTCTCTCCGTATCACCCTGTTCGATAAGTGTCTTTATGTCCTGTAATTCTTCCGTCATAAGGCATGATTGTCTCATTGTTGTTTACAAAGATACTCTTTATTTGTTATGAAAGGGAAGATTGGAGCAGAAAAAACGACTTTCTTGCTAAAAACATTTAAAAAAAGGAGAGAAAGATAGGGAAAAAATGGAAGAATGATTTCTTCTAATGGTTTGATTATTATAGAAATGGTTTCAAGTGAAACGGTTGATAGAGGAACGGTGTTATTTATTCTTAAAGGGGGGATATGTTTGAATTGTATTTGTCATGATATTTTTTGGGGGGAAGTATATGGTAAATCGTTTGTATGTTTTTTAGGGGGAGGTGTCAGGTTATCTCCCCCCCTAAATATTTTATGTATTATCGTATAGAATTAACTGTCACGGCATAAATATATAGAAGAAAAGATTATTTTATTACTTCACCTACATACATATTATATGCCTTCTGACCGTTGTTACTGGGGTTCATCTTTTTTGCTTCCTCACCGGTAACTGTCTGTTTCATCAGTTTCTTACAGTTTACTATCAACCACGGCTCACTACTACCTTGCTTGTAGAACGAAATTTTATAATTGTCGCTTTGATCCATTAGCATATTGCCCATTGATTTGGATTGGTCAATTATGCAGAATGCTACTTCTTTGCCGAATAACTGACCGAAACCTCCCCAACATTCTTTACCAATTTCGAATTGTTCATCGTTTCCGGCAGTAATTGTCATACGTGAAGATGCCTTGATTTGGTCATCTATGCTTTGTTCTTTGCTAGGAGTTGCATTATTAGCTACTTTTATTTCGGTATTACCCTCAGAACCACCGATGATAGCCGGTTGGGCAGGGGGAGTTACCGGAGTGGCGGTAATGATTGTGGTTGTATTTGATATCGGAGTGGCTGTTACACCCGAAGTAGGAGCAACTGCAATTTGTGAGTTGTTCAAGACTTTGTTGCCCAATGTATCTTGGATGGATTTGAACAGTGTGTCTTTCAAGTCAATTGTTTCTCTTCTGAATTTGCCGCAGATGGGAGCCAGTTTGGTCTTCGATTTGTTTAAAGCCATATCGTCTACAATCCATTCCTCTGCGCTGTATTTTTCTCCTCCGTCACGAGCTTCATCATACCAATAGCGGATACGGGTCATTTCGATATCACATTTTCCGTTTCCGCAGGTGATAAACATCTGATAATAAATTCTGGTTCTGTCCAATGACAATGCAGAGGATGAGAATACCAGATATTCTTCGCCACCTGCTGCAATGGTTCCTTCATCTTCATTGGTGTAAAGAACACGTGCATTGAACTTGCCTTCGGGCTTGAAACGTTCTGTAGCCCATTTCAGCATTGTCTCATATAGCTGGTCTTTCGTTAAAGACGGTGCCTGTATTTCTGTTTTGAAAGAAACTTTACCGTCATCCAAAGTTATTGCTCCCGCCAGATATTTGGGATCTGTCTGTGCCATAGCGATGAATGGCAGGCATAAGAGCATTAAAAAAAGAATTTTCTTCATAGTAATATATCTTATTTTATATTTTAATCTAAGCAAAGATAGGAATAAAAAAAAAGAGAAGCTATAAAGCCTCTCTTTTTTTACTTTTATTATTATTGCGTGAATTTTACTTTACAGGTATCTTTTCAATGCGTTTTTGGTGACGTCCGCCTTCAAAGCCGCTGTTAAAGAATTCATCTAATATTTTTTCAGCCATTTCATGGTCTATGAATCGTCCTGGCATTACCAGAACATTGGCATCATTGTGTTGACGTGACAAATGGGCTATCTCGGGAATCCAGCATAGTGCCGCACGGATACCCTGATGTTTGTTCAATGTCATGCTGATCCCTTCACCGCTTCCACAAATAGCTACTCCGGGTCCGCATTCTCCGGCTTCTATAGCCAGTGCAAGCGGATGGGCGTAATCTGCATAGTCACAGCTTTCTGTACTGTATGTACCGAAATCTTTGCATGGATAACCTTTTTCAGTCAACCATGTTTTTACAAACTCTTTCAGTTCAAATCCTGCATGATCGGATGCCAGTCCTACTTTTTTCATGCCAGCATTTCTTTTACTTGATTATACACGTTCTGTGCGGTAAAGCCCAGCTTTTCATCCAATACTTTGTAAGGAGCGGAGAATCCGAATGATTCCAGACCGAATACTTTACCGTTGGCACCTACCAAACCTTCAAGGTTTACAGGAAGACCGGCAGTCAGACCGAATACTTTAGCCTCTGTGGGAATGACACTGTTTTGGTATTCCTTGCTTTGGCTGCGGAACAATCCCTCAGAAGGAGCGGATACGATACGTATTTTTATGCCATCCTTGCGGAGAAGTTCTGCACCTGCTTCCAAAGTGGAAACTTCGGAACCTGAAGCGACTAGGATTATATCCGGATTTTCGTCGGAACCTGCAACAATATAAGCGCCTTTTGCAGCCTGTGAGTAGTCGTTTCCTGCAGGCAGATTCGCGATATTCTGGCGGGAGAAGATTAGTGCGGTGGGGGTGCTGGTATTTTCCATGGCCAATTTCCACGCTACAGTGGTTTCTTCCGCATCTGCCGGACGGAGTACCAACATAGAATTGTGCCCTTTGTGGTTTTTCAGTTTTTCCATCAGGCGGATTTGTGCTTCTTGTTCTACCGGTTCGTGAGTAGGACCGTCTTCACCTACACGGAATGCGTCGTGTGTCCAGATGAACTTGACGGGAAGTTCCATCAAGGCAGCCATACGTACGGCGGGTTTCATATAGTCTGAGAATACGAAGAAAGTAGCACATGCAGCAATCACGCCTCCGTGAAGTGCCATACCTAGGCAGCAGCAAGCCATGGTTAATTCGGAAACACCTGCTTGCAGAAACGCGCCGGTGAAGTCATCTTTAGTGAATGCATGTGTTTTCTTCAAGAAACCGTCGGTCTTGTCTGAGTTTGACAGGTCGGCCGAAGAAACGATCATGTTTTCTACTTCTGTAGCTAGTACACCGAGAACTTTGGCAGAAGCACTGCGTGTAGCATCTCCGGCTTTTTGTTCAATAGCATTCCAATTTACTTTCGGAGCTTTGCCTGAGAACCACAGTTCCAATTTAGCTGCCAGTTCGGGATTAGCTTTAGTCCATTCAGCTTTAGCTGCATATTTTTCTGCAACAATTTTTTTCAGTTCTTCTGCACGTTTGGCATATAACTCTTTTACTTCAGGGAAGATTTGGAAAGGATTGGTTGGATCGCCACCTAAGTTTTTGATTGTATTGATGTAAGCATCACCTCCCAAAGGGGCACCGTGGGTGGCACAGTTACGTTCATAACTGGAATCATCCGCTTTGCGTGCACCTTTACCCATAATGGTCTTACCGATAATTAATGTGGGCTGACCGGTTACGGCTTTCGCTTCTGTCAGAGCTGTGCGGATTGCATCGGGATCATTACCATTGATAATAATTACTTTCCAGTGCCATGCTTCGTATTTCTTGGCAACATCTTCGCTGGTAACAGCATCGGTAGCGGTAGACAGCTGGATGTCGTTTGAATCATAAAACATGATCAGATTGTCCAGTCCCAAATGACCTGCCAAACGTCCTGCACCCTGAGAAATTTCTTCTTGAATGCCACCATCGGATATATAGGCATAGATAGTCTGGTCCATGACATTACCCAGACGGGCTTTCAGAAATTTGGCAGCGATAGCAGCACCTACTGCAAAAGTGTGTCCTTGTCCTAACGGACCGGAAGTATTTTCAATACCGCGCATGATGTCCACTTCAGGGTGTCCCGGAGTCGGACTTCCCCATTGACGGAACTGTGCCAGTTCTTCCATGGTGAACTTGCCGGTCAGTGCCAAAGTGGAATACAACATCGGTGACATGTGGCCTGGATCAAGGAAGAAACGGTCACGTCCTTCCCAACGCGGATTTTCAGGATCGTAAACTAAAAACTCAGAGAAAAGTACATTCACAAAATCAGCGCCACCCATAGCTCCACCCGGATGTCCTGAATTAGCTTTCTCTACCATCGAAGCAGCCAGAATACGGATGTTGTCCGCTGCACGGTTCATAAGTTTCTTTTCGTTCATATTAAAATAATATTATAATTTGAATGCTATTAGTGAGTCGGTTTATCCTTGCTATTTTATTTAATATCTGCAAAGATAACTCTTTATGTGTAAACCACAACATGTAAAGAGGCTCTTTTTTAAACCTGTTTGACTCACTTCTTAAATTGGGTCGCTGCTTCTTCAACAGGCAGTCCTGCCTTATAGTTTTCGATATATGTGTTGAATCCGGCTACATCTTCGGCTGTTGGCGATATTTCAATACCGGCATCACCGGCGAATACTTTGTCTTCCAGAAAATCTGCCAGGGATTGTTTCTTTTCATTGTTGACAAGGTAAGAACCTAGCAGGGCGATTCCCCATGCGCCACCTTCACCGGCAGTTTCCATTATGGAAATAGGGGAGTTTATAGCTGCTGCAAGTATTCTTTGGCCTACACCTTTCGTCTTGAATAATCCGCCGTGTCCTGTGATTCTGTCTACTTTGATTTTCTCTTCATTGAAAAGAATGTCATTACCTATCTTAAGAACTCCGACTGAAGCGTATAAATGGGTACGCATGAAGTTGGCGAGGCTGAATTTGTCATTTGCAGAACGTACAAACAATGGCCTTCCGTCGGCAAGTCCTGTCACGGGTTCACCTGAAATATAATTATATGAAATAAGACCACCGCAATCTGCATCACCTGCGAGCGCATGATTGTAAAGTTTTCCATATAATTCATTCATATCTACAGGTATACCCAGCAGTTCTTGGTATTCCTTAAACAGATTGATCCAGGCATTGAGGTCGGAGGTGCAGTTGTTGCAATGTACCATAGCTACAAGGCTTCCGTCGGGAGTGGTGACCATGTCAATCATTTCGTATGGCTTGGACAACTCTTTTTCCAACACAATCATGGAAAATGAGGAAGTGCCTGCTGATACATTCCCGGTACGTTGCTTGACAGCGTTGGTTGCTACCATGCCAGTTCCGGCATCTCCTTCCGGAGGACAGACAGGTATACCTGCTTTTAAATGGCCCGACACGTCCAGCCTCTTGGCACCTTCTGGTGTAAGGAACCCTGCATTCTCGCCAGCGGGTAAGACTTTGGGCAGGATATCTGTCAGTTTCCAGGGGTATCCTTTAGGAGCTACCAACTTGTCGAACTTGGCTATCATTCCGGCAGAATAATTCTTGGTAGCCGGGTCTATGGGAAGCATTCCTGATGCATCACCTATGCCCAGAACTTTTTGACCTGTAATTTGCCAATGAATGAAACCTGCAAGGGTGGTCAGATAGTCAATGTCACTTACGTGCTCTTCATTGTCTAAAATAGCTTGGTATAAATGAGAAATGCTCCATCTCAGAGGAATATTATATACGAATAATTCAGATAAAGCGGCTGCTGCCGGACCGGTATTGGTGTTTCTCCATGTACGGAAAGGTACAAGGATTTCTTCTTCTTTATTGAATGCCATATAACCATGCATCATGGCACTGACACCGATTGCTGCCAAGGTTTCTATTTCTGTGTCATATAGCTTTTTTACGTTGGAACGGAGATCTGCATAGCAGTCTTGCAGGCCATGCCAGATAGCTTCCACACTGTAAGTCCACAGTCCGTCTACCAATTGATTTTCCCAGCTATGGCTTCCTTGGGCAATGGGCTTGTTTTCCTGGTCAATCAAAACAGCTTTGATTCGCGTTGATCCGAATTCTATGCCTAGAATAGCTTTTCCTGCTTCGATGGTTGATTTTGCATCTGATTTCATATTAAAACCTATAATTTAAGGTACAACAATAATGATGATAAAATAAGGTGGGATGTGCCAAGAATCTTATTAGCCTTGACACATCCCCTCTTCATGGATGAATTAGCAAAGTGCTTTGTTCAGCATATAGTAGACTTCGTTCATGCGAAGCTCTTTCTTGAAGTTGCTGATGGTAGTATCTTTGTCAATACGGATCATTTCGATACCTGCAATTTCAGCATAGTCTTCCCAATATTCTGCTGTCAGATCATAAGAGAAGCAAGAATGATGTGTTCCACCTGCCAGGATCCATGCGCCTGCACCTACTTCGAAATTAGGCATCGGAATCCACAGGGCGGAAGCAACCGGTAATTTGGGCAACGGTTTCGGTTCGATGCATTCTACGTCGTTCACGATCAGACGGAAACGGTTACCCAAGTCTACTACAGTGGCGGTACAACCTGAACCTACTTTTGAAGTGAATACAAGACGGGCTGTCTGGCTCTTGCGAATACCTATACCTAGGAAGTGTACTTCCAGACGTGGTTTGGAAGCGGCGATAAGAGGACAAACTTCCAGCATATGTGATTGCAGGATAGCACTGTTTGCACCATCGAAGTTCAATGTGTAATCTTCCAAGAAAGAACAACCTTGGGAAAGTCCTTGGTTCATCACCCATACAGTGCGGTAGAGAGCTGCTGATTTCCAGTCACCTTCCGCACCGAATCCGTAGCCTTCAGCCATCAGACGCTGGGAAGCCAGTCCCGGAATCTGATCGAAGTAGCTGCCGTCTGTTTGGCCCAAATCATCAAAATTAGTAGTGAATCCTTTAGCGCCTTTGGCTTTGAGGATGGCACGAAGAGCTAATTCGGCTTTTGCAGCATTCCATACTTTCTGATAAGCTTCGGTTGATTTATCTTCTAATGAAGCATCGTGGTCGTATTCGTTAAAGTAAGTTGCTACAAGTGCTTCTACATCTGTATCCTTGATATTTTTATGGTATTCCATCAGTTCGCTTGCCGGACAGTAATCTACGTGGTACCCCATACGTTGTTCTGCTTCCACTTTATCACCGTCAGTTACAGCTACATTATTCATCTGATCGCCGAAACGGATGATCAGCATATCCTGAGAGTCTGCCCAACCTGCACAAACGCGCATCCAAACGGCAATCTTGTGCTGGGTGTCTTCGTCTTTCCAGTAACCTACCACTACTTTGCGGCGGATGCGCATACGGGTACAGATATGTCCGAATTCGCGGTCACCATGGGCGGATTGATTCAGATTCATGAAGTCCATATCCATGGTATCCCAAGGAATTTCCTTATTGAATTGAGTGTGTAGATGTAACAGTGGTTTCTTTAACTGCTGCAGACCGTGAATCCACATTTTAGCAGGGGAGAAAGTGTGCATCCAAGTGATGACACCGATACATTTTTCATCGTTGTTGGCTGCTTTGAACACTGCTTCCACTTCTTTAGAAGAATTGGCTGTTCCTTTATATACTACTTTTACAGGAAGTTTCCCTGATTCGTTCAATCCGTTTACCATTTCATTGGAGTGAGCGTCTACTGCTACAACTGCATCACCTCCGTACAGAAGCTGTGCTCCTGTTACAAACCATACTTCATACTGATCAAATGCTTTTTCCATAATGTTATATTTTAAAAGGGTTATTAATTTCTTTGTTTCTTATTTCTGTCCATAATAGGCATTGGGACCGTGTTTGCGGCTGAAATGCTTTTCTATTAATAAAGAATTCATCGTTAAATGAGGGTTGGCGGCAAAAGCGATACTTGCCATTTTGGCTACCTGTTCCATGACTACTGCATTATGCACAGCATCATTGGCATCTTTTCCCCATGCAAAAGGACCATGATTTTTTACTAGTACTCCCGGAGTATGTACAGGGTTCAGTTTCTTGAAACGTTTCACAATCACATTGCCTGTTTCCTGTTCGTAGGCACCTTTTACTTCCTCTTCTGTCATATCTGCGGTACAAGGAATGGCGTCATGGAAATAATCGGCATGAGTCGTTCCGATATTGGGAATATCCATTCCGGCTTGTGCCCAGGCGGTGGCATAGGTGGAGTGGGTATGTACCACTCCACCTATTTCGGGGAATGCTTTATATAGAACTACATGGGTGGGAGTATCTGAAGACGGACGAAGAGAACCTTCTACCACGTTGCCGTCCAGATTTACTACAACCATGTCTTCAGCTTTCATATCATCGTATGATACACCACTGGGTTTGATTACTACCAAGCCTGTTTCACGATCAATGGCAGAAACATTTCCCCATGTAAAAATAACTAGTCCGTGTTTCACCAAATCCAGATTGGCACGGAATACTTTTTCTTTTAATTTTTCTAACATAATGAATAATTGGGTAATGTGGCAATATGCTAATTTGTCAATTGGCAAATTATTGCATCGGCACATTATTTTAAAGTTTAAATTTCGGATCCTTTCTGTAGGCCTTATCATTAAATTTATAAAGATAAGCACCTCGTCGGGAACCTGATTTATCTATCAAATCTGTTTTTTCAATGAAATCCATTTCGGCTACCCGCTTGCGAAAATTCCGCTTGTCCATCGGTTCGCCATAGATTGCTTCATATAGATTTTGCAACTGTGTCAGGGTAAACAATTCGGGCAGCAGGTTAAAACCAATTGGATTGTATGATGCTTTGTGCTTCATTAGTTCACGTGCTTTGGAAATCATGATCGGATGATCGAAAATGAGCTGTGGCAGTTCGTCTATTTTTGTCCAATGGGCATTGTGCTGCTGCACTAGTTCCCTGTCATATTCATTTACATTGACTAAAGCATAATAGGCTACTGATATAACTCGTTCTCCTGGATCGCGCTCTAAGTCGCCAAATGTGCCTACTTGTTCCATATATACATTTTCCAATCCGGTCAGTTCTGCCAATACCCGTTTGGCGGCAGCGTCTACACTTTCGTCTTCTTGTACGAATCCTCCCATCAAAGACCATTTTCCCATAGCTGGTTCAAAATTTCGTTTTAGTAGAAGCAGTTTTAATTCTCCTTCGTCAAAACCGAAAATGATACAGTCTACAGATACATAGAATTTAGGATTTATGTTATAATAGGTGGTCATGGTTTAGTGTCGGTTTAAAATTAACAGGCTGTATTCTTCAAGATAATTCAAAGCATACAGCCTTTAATTTATGGTTTACCAGAAATAAGCATAGAATAGTGCGCAAAGCAGAACTACACCTAAAGAGGTTATAACATCCCATTTGTTCCAGCTCTTTCTGATAAGTTCCTTGTAACTGCCGGTAAAGGTGATGGCTTCCACTTGTTTGGCGGTTGGAGCCGGAGTGAAGCATGATACAACAACCATTAACAACAAAAGGAATACAAGTAACCATATTTCAAAAATAAGCCAGTTTGTCTGCCAAAACCAAGTTGTATTTTCCCAAAACCAGCCGGTCATCACATCTTTTCCGGTGTTGGTGAGGATATTAGTCAGCAAACGGATCATACCAATTAGGAAACCGACAATCATGGCAGTTTCACCGGCTTTCGGAGTGATTTTCTTGGAGAATATACCAAGTGCAAATACGGCTACCATTGCAGGTGCAAGGAGAGACTGTATACCTTGCAGATAGTCGTAAAGGCTGCCGAGACTCATCATTACAGGAATCCATGCCATGCCGAGGATAACTACAACTACGGTAGCGATACGTCCTACCATAACATAAGTAGCTTCACTTTTGTTCTTAAACATGGGTTTGTAAAAGTCTTCTGTAAAAAGTGTGGCACATGAATTAAAGAAAGCAGCCAGTGAAGCAACCAATGCACAGATGAATCCAATAGTTACAATACCTTTTACACCGGCAGGCAGAACATCCTTTACCATTACAGCAAAAGCTGCATCTGTATTTGACATATCAAATTCACCTTTTGCAGCTAAGGCGGCAGCTACCATCCCCGGAATAAGAAACATGAAGACAGGCAGGATTTTAAAATAACCGGCTGCAATAGTACCTCTACGGGCACGCTTCATTACTACATCATTATCTTCGCCTTTACGTTGTCCAAGTACACGCTGTACGATATGCTGGTCGGTACACCAATACCAGAAACCGATGATAGAAGCTCCGATAAATACCCAGAATCCAGGATAATCTTGATACATCGGGTCTGCTTCAGTCCAGTGAAACATATGGTTGGCACCATAAGCGTGTCCGTCTGCTCCTATATTCATGGCGCTACGCGCATGATCCATCATTTCTGTCCATCCTGTAGCAATATTACCGTCTCCCAAGGCTGACAGTCCCAGGAAAAGAACCAAGAAAGAACCAATGATTAAAATAGGGGTTTGAATAGCTGAGAGGGTCATTACTCCTTTCATTCCACTCAGTACGGTGAAGATGCCGGTCAAGACAATAAGTCCGATTGCCCCATACCAAAAAGGAAGTCCAAGTAAAAATTCCAAAAAGATACCTCCGGTATAGGCGGTTACACTAACTTTAGTAAGAATGTAGGCTATCAATGTGATGATAGAAAGCCATGAACCGGTACGTGGGGTATAACGGTATTTAAGGAAATCGGGCATGGTAATGATTTTGCCCATTTTATTGTTTAATAGTTGGTAGAATGGAACAAAAAGCCATCCTAGAAGAAGAATCATCCAACCTTGCATTTCCCAGTGTGCCATACCTACTCCGGATTTGGCACCGGTTCCTGCCAAACCTACCAGATGTTCCGAACCGATATTGGCTGCAAAGATAGCAGCACCAATGATGTACCATGGCTCACCTTTACCAAATAGATAATCTTCACTGCTTGCTCCTTGTTGCGAGCGTTTGTCTTTTTGTACAGAGCGCCATACCGCCCATATCACAGCTACAATGCCGACTGCCAGTATTGTCCAGTCCAGCCAGATGAATTCATGTGAATTCCAATTCATGATATTAAATATTTAAAGTTTAACAATTATTTTTCAACACCGAATTTAAAGATACATTGGCTGTGATAGGTCTGTCCCGGTTCCAGGATTACAGAAGGCCATTGTGATTTGTTGGGGCTGTCGGGATAGTGCTGTGTTTCCAGACAAACAGACGCGCGTTGCGGATAAGTAATTCCCTTTTTCCCTTTTACAGTTCCATCCAAAAAGTTGCCTGTATAGACTTGTATTCCCGGTTCATTAGTATATATTTCCAAAGTGATACCACTAGTGGGGCTGGTCAGTTTGGCAGCCAGTTGGTTGATATCACCTTTCGTGTTAAGTACCCAATTGTGGTCGAACCCGTTGCCGAATTTTATTTGTTCGTTTTCAAAATTAGTCACATCGGGGGCAATAGTTTTAGGAGTATTGAAATCAAATGGAGTTTCTGTTACTGCTATCATTTCTCCAGTGGTCATGAATGTGCTGTCAACGGGAGTGATGCTGTCTGCATTTACATAAAGAATATGGTCGGTGGCTGGATTGGCAGGGTTTCCACTCAAGTTGAAATAAGAGTGGTTAGTCATATTGATAACAGTCTTTTTGTCAGTTGTCGCTTTGTAGTTTATGTCGATGGCATTGTCTCTTGTCAGTGCATAAGTAACAGTAGCGGTTACATTTCCCGGAAAATTGGCATCTCCATCTGGTGACTTCATAGTTAGTGTCATAGTACTGTCGTTTAATTGGTTTGCTTCATAAACTTGGTATTGCCATCCTTTAGGACCTCCATGCAGGCAGTGGCCAAAATTATTTTGGGGCAGTTGAATGGTTTCTCCATCTATTACGATGACTCCTTTATTAATACGGTTGGCATAGCGTCCGATAGAAGCACCGAAGTCGCTGGGAATATTTTGGTAGTCAGCAATGCTGTCAAAACCCAGCACTACGTCTTTTAGATTTCCGTTTTTGTCAGGGACCATGATAGATACAATACGTCCGCCAAAATTGGTTACGCATACTTCCATTCCGGCTGCATTTTTTAGCGTATACAGTTTAACAGGTTTTACGCCATCCACTATTGTTTCATAATTAGTGGGGGCTAATCCGGACTTTGTAAGTGCTTCTTGAGATTGTTTGGGAGCGCAAGCACTTAACAATGTCAGTGCGATACCGGTTCCCAGAAAGGTTTTTTTCATGCTTTTCATGATATAAAAGTACTAATTAGTAATAGAGTATATGATTTTGGGTGTAAAAGTAACACTATTACTAATACATTGGATATGAAAAGAGTATGTTGTGCAACATAAAAGTGTATTTCCTACACTTTTATAGCATAAAGAAGAAAAAAACCGCTTTGGATTCAAAGCGGTTTTTTCATATGTTAGCGAATTTGAGATATTTTTTATACCAGCTTGCGAGAACCGTCACTGATGACTACATCGTAAACTTTTGGACTTCTTCCGAATTTTTCTTTGAATCTTTCTTTGGCAGTGGTGATGAATGTTTCGTATAGTTCATTTTTAACTAGGTTGATTGTACATCCACCGAAACCTCCACCCATTACACGTGAACCGGTAACACCGCAGTCGAAAGCAACATCATTCAAGAAATCAAGTTCCTCACAGCTTACTTCATACAATTTACTCATGCCATAGTGAGTTTCATACATCTTCTGTCCTACGGTTTCGTAATCACCTCTTTCCAAAGCGTCGCAAACATCGAGTACACGTTGGATTTCTTCAATGACGTATTCTGCACGCATATAGTCTTCTTCACTGATCTCGGCTTTTGCTTCCTGCAACATTTCCATTGTACAATCACGTAAAAATTCTACATGAGGATGTTTTTTCTGAATGGCAGATACGGCAGCTTCACAACTTTGACGACGCTTATTGTATGCAGAAGAAGCCAATTCGTGTTTGACTACTGAGTCAACTAATACTAAACGGTAACCTTCCGGTTTGAAAGGGAAATATTGATATTCTAATGAACGACAATCCAAACGGATCAAACTACCTTCTTTTCCAAATACAGATGCAAATTGATCCATAATACCGCAATTTACACCACAATAATTATGTTCTGTTGCCTGACCTACCTTGGCTAATTCAAATTTATCTATTTTGTTGTCGCCGAAAAGTTCGTTGATAGCGAAAGCGTATGTACTTTCCAATGCAGCAGATGAAGACATACCTGCACCCAAAGGTACGTCACCCGCAAAAGCAGTGTCAAAACCTTTCACATCTACACCACGTTTGATCATTTCACGGCAAACGCCGAAAATATATCTTGCCCAACTGGCTTTAGGAGCATCTTCTTCGTTCAAACCGAACTCTACATAGTCTTTTAAATCAATAGAATAAGCACGTACCTTATTGGTACCATTAGGTTTGATTTCAGCAATCATACCTTTATCTACTGCTCCGGGAAATACAAAACCACCGTTATAGTCGGTATGTTCTCCAATAAGGTTAATACGTCCGGGTGATGCATATACTGAACCTGTTGTACCATCAAAATGTTTGATGAAGCGACTTCTTACGTATTCTATATCCATGATATTAATAGTTTAAAGTTAATACTATATGTTTTTATAATTATTCTACAGGAATGTCTTTGTTTACGTTCTTGCATCCTATCAAACCATAGAACAACAGATAAGCAAGCAAAGCGATAATTAACCAATAGCTGGCCATATATCCCACAGCGTCAGAAATGAATTGCTGCAATAATGGGAAAATACCGCCACCGACAACCATCATCATAAAAATACCTGAAGCTTGTGCGGTATATTTGCCTAAACCCTCTACAGCGAGGTTGAAGATACCTCCCCACATAATGGACGTACATAAACCACAAAGTACCAAAAATAGGGCACTGACAGGTACAGAGGCCATTTCGAATCCATTTTCTACACTATATCCCGGCATAGAGACAGTGATTTCTTTTGGAGTGAAGATTGCGATTAATATAAAACAGATAGCTGTTGCGGAAACAACAATCAATTGTGTGCGTGTAGCTACTTTACCGCTGATGACACTACTTGCAGAACGTCCCACTAACATGAGCAACCAATAGATGGCAGCAATAGCACCACCGATAGCGGCACCGTTGGCAAGCAGGCCCGCACCTTTTTCCGTTGGGTCGGCAAGGTAGAAATTTAATGTGCCTGGAATACCGATTTCAATGCCTACATATACAAAGATACCGATTACACCTAATACAGTATGGCGAAAATTCCAAGGACTATGAGAGAATTTCTCTTTTTCATGACCTGCTTTTCTTAGATGGGGCTCTGGAATAGCGATGAATGAAAGAGCGATAAACGCTGATACGAATACACCCATTGCGATGAAAAGCAGAGGAGCTACATCTGACATAGCTGTTTGAGGGGTGACAGAACCAATCAAGGCACCTACGAAAAGCGGAGTCAAAGTACCCGACAATGAGTTTAGAGCACCACCGGCTTGGATTAATTGGTTACCTTTGTTACCACCACCACCTAAAAGATTTAGCATCGGGTTAACTACTGTGTTCAGCATACATACACAAAAACCACAGACGAAGGCACCAAGCAGGTAGATAATAAAATTCATTTTAATGGCATATTCTCCTAAATTGAATACGTCTATATCTGCACCGAACAAACTGGAAATATATTGGATAAACAAACCGATGAAACCTACTGCCATGGCAATGAGGGCTGTTTTTTTATATCCGATTTTTACAAGCATATTACCTGAAGGAATCCCCATAAACAGATATGCAAGGAAATTCATCATATTTCCCATCATACCCAAGGTATTGGCACCTGCATATTGGTTTTTCCATATTGTGCCGAAAGGCGCAGCAAGATTAGTAACGAAGGAAATCATCGCGAAAAGGAAGAACATTGTAATGATAGCGATGATATTACCGTTCTGTTTTTGTTGATTCATGGTCTTGAAAAAATTATAAGTTTATAAATTAGGTTATTTCATAAAATTATTTTTCTACACCGAATTTGTAGATGGTTACTTGACTGTAAGTTTCCCCCGGATGTAGAACACAAGAAGGGAAATGGCCTTTATTGGGTGTATCAGGAAAATGTTGTGCTTCAAAACAGATAGCACTTCTTGCTGGGAAAGTTGCTCCATGAGCACCTTCGAAACCATTATGCCAGTTTGAAGTATAAACTTGTACGCCGGGCTCTGTAGTGTATACTTCCATGCTACGACCGCTTTCGGGCTCCACACATTTTGCTGCAAAACTCAGTGTGCCTGCTTCACGTTTGTTTAATACATAGCAGTGGTCATAGCCGGCACCGAATTTTAGCTGTTCGAATGGGTCATTGATTCTACTGTCTACTCTTTGAGGAGTACGAAAATCCATAGGAGTACCTTCTACTTTGGCAATTTCGCCTGTAGGGATTGATACATTATCTATCGGAGTATAAAAATCAGCATTAATGGTTACGATGTTGTTATCAACGGTTGCCGTAGGATTGGCAATGCCTGATAGGCTGAAAAAACCATGGTGAGTGAGGTTTACCAATGTTGTTTTGTCTGTTGTAGCGTGGTAAGTAATGATGAATTCATTTTGATTACTTAAAGTGTACGTTACGTGAATATCCAAATTTCCCGGAAATCCTTCTTCGCCATCAGCAGATAAATAATGCAATTTCAAACTTTGTGGAGTTTCCTGTTCTGCATCCCAAATGCGGGTATGAAATCCGGTAGGACCGCCATGCAGCGAGTTGGGACCATTGTTGATAGTCAGTGAATATTCTTTCCCTTCTAAAATGAATTTGCCTCCTGCTATACGGTTTCCGTAACGACCGATAAGAGTACTGAGGAAAGGTTCGTGGCTATTGATTACATGGGTTATACTATCATGTCCTTGAATGACATTGGCATATTTACCGTTTTTGTCCGGAACCATAATAGCTAATACTGCTCCACCATAGTTGGTAACAGCTATTTCAGCTCCGTTTTCATTTTTCAGAATGAAGAGGTCTGTTTGTTTCCCGTTCACTGTTGTCTGAAAATCGGCCCGTTTCAGGCCACATAAATTCTCATCGGAAGTAGATGTGTTTATCATGTTATTGAAAATCTTTTTATTGTATGTATAAAACTAATGCAAATAAAAAGATTTTCTTCGGTATTCCCAAACTTTTTCTATAAAAGTGAACGGACTAAACGTGAAATTTTAATAAATCCGCAACGATAAAGCTGCTTCCTCCAACAAAAATAAAGTCATTTTTGTTAGCTTTTTCTTTAGCGGCTGCTACAGCGGTTTCTACATCAGGATAAGCATCTCCGTGCAGCCTGGATTGCATCGCTAAGCTTTGTAATTCTTTTTCGGATAAAGCGCGTTTTACACTGGCTTTGGTAAAATAATATGTGGCATTTTTAGGAAGCATGGACAATACTCCACTGATATCCTTGTCGTTTACCATACCTATTACAATGTGTAATCGTTCATATTTCTGATGTTTTAATTGTTCTATGATATACGAAATTCCTCCTACATTATGTCCTGTATCACATATTAAAGTCGGTTCACTTTCTAATTTTTGCCATCTTCCCATCAGGCCGGTGAGTTCACATACTTGTGAGAACCCTTTACGTATATTACTTTCGGTAAGCTGATAACCTGCTTGTTTTAATAGGCGGATGGCAGATAAAAGCGTATTGGTGTTTTTAAGTTGGCAAAGTCCTTCCAGCTCGCCTTCCAGATTGAGGTAGTCGGTTGTTTGATATATTCGTTTACCTTTTTCATTTATACTGGAGGAGTGTAATAACTGTTCTTCTTCTGCAAAGTAGATAGGAGCGTTTACTTCTTTAGCACGAGTTGTAAATATAGGTTTGGTTTCAGGTGTGGTTTCACCAATAACTACCGGAGTCTTTTCTTTGATGATTCCGGCCTTCTCTGTGGCTATTTTGGCTAATGTATTACCTAAAAATTGTATATGGTCGAAACTGATATTAGTTATGACACATAGATCCGGACGGATGATATTTGTACAATCTATTCGTCCTCCCAGGCCGACTTCTATAATGGCTACATCTATTTGGCTCTGGGCAAAATAGTGGAAAGCCATTGCGGTAGTCAGTTCAAAGAAAGAAGGATGCAGAGGTTCAAAAAAGACACGGTGTTTTTCTACAAAGTCTATGACATATTCTTTGGATACAGGAATTCCGTTGACACGTATTCGTTCACGAAAATCTATCAGATGTGGAGAAGTGTAAAGTCCTGTCTTGTATCCGGCTGATTGTAAAATGGCGGCTAAAGTATGTGAACAAGAGCCTTTTCCATTGGTCCCGGCTATATGAATGGTTCGGAATTGGCGATGAGGATGGTTGAAATACTCGTCTAAAAGATAAGTATTCTCTAATCCTGCTTTGTATGCATCTTTTCCTATATGTTGGAATAATGGGGCACTATTATATAAATAATCCAATGTTTCTTCGTAATTCATGGCAAATGTTTTTATTTACCGCAAAGTGTCACAAAAGAATGCCAGGCAGATATAAAACCTAGTATTCTTTCTGTGACACTTTGTAGTATAAAAATTAATCGAAGAAGTTTTTGAACTTCTTGAATATTTTTTCTTTAATGCTTGTATTCGGTTTGAAGTTATCCGATTCTTGCATTTTCTCTAGTGCTTGTTTTTCATCTTTATTCAATGTTTCTGGAATATATACGCTTACATTGACTAATAAATCACCTGTACCGTTACTGTAACCATAACTATTGACGTTGGGCAATCCTTTACCTCTTAGGCGTAAGACCTTACCTGGTTGGGTGCCTGGTTCAATTTTTACTTTTACTTTGCTATCAATAGTTGGTATTTCTACAGTGCCTCCTAAAGCAGCAGTCGGAACGCTTAGTAACAGATTGTAAATCAAATCATTTTCATCGCGTATTAGGTCTGGATGGGATTCTTCTTCTATGACAACAAGTAAATCACCGGGAACACCGTTATGTTTGCCCGCATTTCCTTTTCCATTGACAGAAAGTTGCATTCCTTCAGCCACACCGGCAGGAATTTTCACTTCCACGACTTCTTCTCCGTATACAATACCTTCTCCTGCACAAGCTTTACATTTGTTCTTAATGATTTTCCCTTCTCCGTTACATTGTGGACATACGCTTTGTGATTGTACCATTCCAAAAATGCTTTGTTGGGTGCGGGTGATACTTCCTGTTCCATGACAAGTGGGACACGTTTCCGTTCCTCCTTCTCCTTCGGCTCCTGAACCATGGCAATGGTCACATGTTACGTACTTTTTCAGTTTGAATTTCTTTTCTACTCCCGTAGAAATTTCTTTTAAGTTCAGTTTTACTTTTACACGGAGGTCTGAACCACGGAACTTGCGTTGTGCGGAACGTCCGCCACCGCCGAAACCTCCAAAGCCTCCGAAACCTCCTCCATGTCCACCGAAGATGTCACCGAACATAGAGAAAATGTCATCCATGGACATACCTTGTCCGAATCCTTCAAAACCGCCACCGGCGGCTCCACTCATTCCTGCATGTCCAAATTGATCGTAACGGGCGCGTTTATCCGGGTTGCTCAACACATCATAGGCTTCGGCTGCTTCCTTGAATTTTTCTTCCGCTTCTTTATCCCCCGGATTCTTGTCCGGATGATATTGTATTGCTTTTTTGCGGTATGCTTTTTTTATAACATCAAGGGTGGCTGTTTTGTCCACCTCCAGAACTTCGTAATAGTCTCTTTTTGCCATGTCGTTTTATGATACTGTTTTATTGAGCCACAACTACTTTGGCGTGGCGTATTACTTTGTCATTCAGCTTATAACCGGTTTGTACACAGTCCAATATTTTCCCTTTCTTCTCTTCAGAAGGAGCTGGGACTAATGCAATTGCTTCGTGATAATCGGTATCAAAGTTCTCACCGTCAGTCTCTATTTTCTGAAGTCCTTCCTGGTTCAATACTTTCAGGAATTTGTTGTAGATCAACTCAATTCCTTCACGCATTGCTTTTACATCATCCGAAGTTTCTGAAGTTTTTACAGCACGCTCCAAGTCGTCCAAAATAGGGAGAATGGCAGTAATGGCCTTTTCTCCACCATTCTTAATCAATTCGGCCTTTTCTTTCATGGTGCGTTTACGGTAATTGTCAAATTCGGCTGAAAGACGCAGGTATTTGTCATGCTGCTCTTCTATTGTTTTCTGAGCTTCCGCCAATTCCTTATTCACCTTCTCTTCAGCGTTCAGTTCTTCTGTTGCTTCTTTCTGAGTTTCTTCATCAATGGCAGCTTCTGCCGCTTCCTGATTTTTCAAAACTTCCTCGTCTTGAGGTTGGTTCTTCTCTGTTGGGTTCATATTCTTATTAAACTTTTTGTTTTTCTTATTTTTACTCATAACAGTCAGGTCTTTTAGGTTAATTTACTGCTAACAAATTTCGTGCCTAGTTGTTTCCTTAGAGTGATAATTTTGCAAAAGTACGGAATTTCTGCCACACTGGCATACTTTTCTGAATTAAAATACCTACCTTTGCAATTTCAAAATAGAATAATTATATAAATAAGGTATATTAGGATGATTACAGTTTCGAACTTGGCCATTCAATTTGGTAAAAGAGTGTTGTATAATGACGTAAATATGAAGTTCATCAATGGTAATATTTACGGGGTTATCGGTGCGAACGGCGCCGGAAAATCTACTTTCTTGAAAGCAATTTCAGGTGAGCTGGAACCGACTAAGGGTTCAGTGGTATTAGGACCGGGAGAACGTCTGTCTGTATTGAGCCAGGATCACTTTAAGTGGGATGAATATACAGTCATGGATACGGTTATGATGGGACATACTGTGTTGTGGAACATTATGAAACAGCGTGAAGAACTGTATGCGAAAACTGATTTTACAGATGAAGATGGCTTGAAAGTTTCTGAACTGGAAGAGAAGTTTGCCGAACTGGATGGTTGGAATGCCGAGAGTGATGCAGCTTCTTTGTTAAGTGGGTTGGGCATAAAGGAAGACAAGCATTATATGTTGATGGGGGAACTGAGCGGTAAGGAAAAGGTGCGTGTCATGTTGGCACAGGCACTTTACGGTAATCCTGATAACTTGTTGTTGGATGAACCTACCAATGATTTGGATATGGATACGGTGACTTGGCTGGAGGAATATCTTTCTAATTTCGAACACACGGTGTTGGTGGTAAGTCATGACCGTCACTTTTTGGATTCTGTTTGTACTCATACTGTAGATATTGATTTCGGTAAAGTGAATATGTTTGCCGGTAACTATAGCTTCTGGTATGAATCAAGTCAGTTGGCACTTCGCCAGCAGCAGAACCAGAAGGCTAAAGCTGAAGAGAAGAAGAAAGAGTTGGAAGAATTTATCCGTCGTTTTAGTGCCAATGTGGCTAAGAGCAAGCAGACAACCAGCCGAAAGAAGATGTTGGAGAAACTGAATGTAGATGAAATTAAGCCGTCGTCCCGTAAATATCCCGGTATCATCTTTACTCCGGATCGTGAACCGGGTAATCAGATTTTGGAAGTATCCGGCTTGCGTGCGGAAACTGAAGACGGTATGGTATTGTTCAATGATGTGAATTTTAATGTAGAAAAAGGAGATAAGATTGTCTTTTTGAGCCGTGATCCGCGTGCCATGACTGCTTTTTTTGAAATAATCAATGGAAATCGTACTCCGCAGGCTGGTAAATTCGCGTGGGGTGTTACTATTACTACGGCTTATTTGCCTTTGGATAATACGGATTTCTTTGAAAGTGATTTGAATTTGGTAGATTGGCTGAGCCAGTTTGGCGAAGGTAACGAAGTCTATATGAAAGGTTTCTTGGGGCGTATGTTGTTTTCCGGAGAGGAAGTATTGAAGAAAGTGAATGTGCTTTCCGGAGGTGAGAAGATGCGTTGTATGATTGCCCGTATGCAGTTGCGTAATGCGAACTGTCTGATTTTGGATACTCCAACTAACCATTTGGACTTGGAATCAATTCAGGCTTTCAATAATAATCTGAAGACTTATAAGGGAAATGTGCTGTTCTCTTCCCACGACCACGAATTTATTGAAACGGTGGCGAACCGTATTATTGAATTGACCCCGAATGGTATCATTGACAAGATGATGGAATATGATGAATACATCACTTCTGATCATATTAAAGAAATGCGTGCGCGTATGTATGGAGATAATTAAATTATAAATATGAGCTGAAAAAGAAAGAGTCATTGGGAGCCATTGTTCCTGTGGCTCTTTTTTTATGGTTTAGCCGCAATTCTCATTCTGTATGAATCATAATGAGTTCAAAAATCTATGATAATGGACGATAATCCATGTCGTTATATTAGAATTAGGATTATTTTTGTGTCCATTAAAAACATGAAATGATACTTATGAAAAACTTAATTTTGATTTTGATTTTTGCAGCTGTTAGCTTGAATACGATGGCTTCCAATCCTGTACATGTGATTATAACTGCCGGACAGTCTAATACCGATGGACGAACTCCTAATGAAGATTTGCCGGCATATATTAAAGCATTGGCTACGGACACACTGACGTATACCGAAGGTGCCTACCGTTATTGTCAGATAGCTCAGAATGACGGGAAAGGAGAATTTATTCCTTTCTGGCCTCGTGCCAAACGTAGCGGAAAAAATAATATGTGGGCTTTTGATGCAGTGACATATTATTGGTTGGAGCAGTTGTTGCAGGAGAAATTTTATGTGGTGAAATGGGCTGTTGGCGGAACTTCCATTGCACCTGATTATAATGCTTCCAAGGGACGTTTTTGGTCTGCGGCTCCTGAATGGCTGGCACAGGCTAAGCCAACTTCTGATGGAGGAAATTCCTTGTTGCTTTCTTTCATTCAAGAGATAGACATGTGTATAGACAAAACTCTTTCCCGGCTGAAGGATGGCTATCAGATAGATGCATTTCTTTGGCATCAGGGGGAAAGTGATTATGCTAAAAGTAAAGATTATTACCGTAACTTGAAGACAATGGTGGCTTATGTGCGTATGCATCTGACAGAAAAAACCGGAAAGGATTATTCTCGTTTGCCTTTTATTTTTGGTACTGTTGCCCGAAGTAATAAATATTTCAGCAGAGAAGTGGAGAATGCGATGAAGCAATTGGCTGCTGAAGATCCGAACATGCACCTGATAGATATGTCAGGCGCAGAATTGCTAAATGACAGACTTCATTTTACGGCTCATTCGGCAGAGTATTTGGGACAACAGGTATATAAGCAGTTGGAACAAATTATTAAAGGAGTTATCGTCAGGACTGATGAATTGAAAGGAAAACGTTTGGGAATTATTGGAGATAGTTATGTGAAGAATCATAAGGAACCTGTTAAGAATACCTGGCATTATAAATTTGCCGAGAAGCATGGTATGGAATATTTAAATTATGGCAAGAACGGCAGCAGCATTGCTTATAGTAGCCCGCGTTGGGGGGAAGCGATGTATGTAAGATATAAGGAAATGCCGGATGATTTGGATTATGTTATTGTTGTGGGTGGGCACAATGATGGTTTTAAATTGGATTCAATTGGCGGTATTGATGTATTTAAAGAGAGGCTGGCAATGCTGTGTGAAGGGCTTATTGAAAAGTATCCCACAGCTAAGATTTTTTTCTTTACCCGATGGAACTGTAAAAACTTTGCGGGAAGTGATGCTGAGAAAGTGGTGGATGCTATGATTGAGGTTTGTGGAAATTATAGTATTCCTATTTTTGACAGCGCCCGAAAAGGAGGAATTTATGCAAATAATGATCATTTTAGAAAAATATATTTTCAGAACAGCAAAAATAATACAGATACTGCACATTTGAATGAAAAAGGTCATGAACGTTTCTTGAAAGTAGCTGAGAGTTTTATATTGCAATACTGAATAATGTAAATGTAATGAATTATTTTTGAAATGTGATGACGCAGAAATAATCCATTTACAAATTACTTACTGTTCGGAGGAAAAAGTGAGGTATTCTTTCTCCGCTAGGGAAAGTAATTCTCTTTTGATTTTCTAATAGTCGGTTTGCTTTGTTGTAAATGTCAACTGAAATGTCTTGCTCTCTGGACTTGGCAAAAGAGTGATTGGCAGTAATGATGCGTCGGGATGAAAGTTTCAGTGTCCAGCGTATATCTTCAGCAGCTACATAATGCCGAGTAGGACGCATGACGTGAATGCGCAATATATATCCTTTTGCCAGTGCCTCATTGACTGTTTGCAGATTTCCTGCCTCTAGCCGGATACCAATAGCTCATTTGGACATAGTGTAATCTTGCGCTTGAATGCTTCCCATCCATGATACGAGGTCTTTCGGATTATTTAAAACTGGATTTATTAACTGTTGGCTGTGCAGACGGATGGTAGGTATCATTTCAGATAATTTCCATCAAACGATAAAGGTAAAAGTCCACTTACGTTTTCTAATATATAAATATCAGTCTTACTATAAAGCAGTATCCGCATGGGTTTTCCATATCGTTTTTCAGTTTCTAATAATACTTGCCGACAGGCACCGCAAGGAGGAATAGGTGTGTCAAGAAAATCATTTTCTGTGCGGGCAGCAATGGCAAGTGTTTTTACTGCTTGATCCGGATATTGAGAATTGGCGTAAAACAAAGTGGTACGTTCTGCACAAAGACCAGATGGGTAGGCTGCATTTTCTTGATTGGTTCCGGTAATAACGATATCATTTTCCAACAGTGCGGCGGCTCCAACAGCAAAATGTGAGTAAGGAGCATAGCTTCTTTTCGTTGCTTCACACGCAGCGTCTATCAGTTTGCGGTCCTTCTCTGTTAGTTCGTTATAATGGCAAGCCTCTATGTTTATTTCCAGTTTGATTTGTTTCATGATACGTTCCTCTTTGTTTTCCTGCAAATGTAATGTTTTGTTTTTAATCTCCCAATGTTTCTTTTCTAAAATCTGGTTTTTAATTTATTTACTTTCTTATAGCTTGTCAGAGTTGAATGTGAAAAGAATAATATGGTTACCGATAAAAAAGGAGAAAGTTGCAACTTTTTCTTTTATTTGTGCGTCTAATGAATATATAATTAAAAAAGAGAAAGATTATGTTAGCAACAACAACACCTACTATCGAAGGAAAACGTATAACCAAATATTATGGCATTGTAACAGGTGAAACTATTATCGGCGCTAATCTGTTTCGTGATTTTTTTGCTAGTATTCGTGACATTGTAGGCGGTCGTTCCGGTTCTTATGAAGAAGTACTTCGACAGGCTAAAGATACCGCGTTACGAGAAATGCAGGATCAGGCTGCTTTATTGGGAGCTAATGCTGTAGTTGGGGTGGATTTGGATTATGAAACTGTGGGGGACAGTGGTAGTATGCTGATGGTAACCGCAAGCGGCACAGCTGTCAGAATAGAAGATTGAGGTAAAGCAGATGTGCCTGTTGCAATATTTTTTAGGTTTATTGCAACAGGTACGTTTGCTTTTACTGTATTAGGGTATTCCTAATATCTCTTTGGCCTTGTTTTTACTTGAAATGAAATCTAGTGAGTTGACAATATTATCGTAATTTGTTGTGTCAGCTATATGGTCTTTCAATACTTGTAACATTTTTAACTTGTCATTATCAAAAGTATAAAGTGACATAAGTTTAAGGCATTGTGCGCAACTTAATTTTTTATTTATAATGGCCTTTTCCAGAGTTGAATCTTTGAACACGGAATTTTTTGTTTCATTGTATATCTTTTCAAATTCGTTATCGTCTATTGAACCAACGGTATGGAGGGATATTTTGCTGGAATATAGGTTTCCTACTGAAGTTTCTTTAGCTATTTCATTGTAGGAATCCATGCCTGTTACCTTTCCGTTTCTAAATTCGATAATTAGAAATTTGCAAGACGTTGCAATTCCTCCGCTCTGATATTCCCATTGTTCCAAAGAACCATCGAAACGTCGGAAATCGGGTTTTCCAAGAAGTTGGCCTATTTCTTCTGTTGTCATTCCCTGCTGTACCTTCCATGCTTTCTGCTTGATACTTCCTGTGGTATGACAGCCGACAAGTGTTATACTGATAACAAGCAATAATAATTGTTTAAATTTTCTCATATATTTATGTTTTTGTGTGTTGTTTAGGTTGAATTACCATCGGTCAGTGATTCCCAATATTTTACGTGCATCATCTTGTTTAAATAAAGAATCCAGTGTCTTGATGATTTCTTTTCCATTTTCACGGTCTACAATGCGGTTGGAAACCATTCTTAATACTTTCATTTTTTCATCGTCCCATGTAAATATGGACATGAGTCGGGCAGTTTGTTTACAGGTGAAGTAGTTGTTTACAACTCCTACAGATAATAATTCCATTTGGTCGTCCTTAAATGCTTTGTTTTTTACTTTTTTATAGAGGTTTTCAAAATCATGTGGATTCATAGCTTTGTGTTTTGGTCTGTGCGGGCCAAAATGATCAGGGTGGCTGGGTGGAACTACCGTAATTATTTCATTTGGCGGACACACTGCAACTGGAGGCGGAGTAATGTTGGGCTCAAAAGAATCCATGTTTGTTACCATTCCGTCTACAAAATCGATAATAATTACCGTGTTTGCAGCTGTGGACATATTGGTCTTGGTGTATTCCCATTGTTCCGAGCCGTTGTCGAATCTACGGAAATCGGGTTTTCCAAGTAAATGGCTGACTTCTTCTTGGGACATCCCTCTCTGTACTTTCATAATAGTGCTACTAGTAGTCAAACCGCAACTGATGACTAAAGTACAAATGGTTAACGCTAATAATGTTTGTTTCAATCTTCTCATTTTTTTGTTTTTTTGTTTGTAACAAAGATAAGTTGGGAAAAGGTATATTCTTCTATCTTTTTCCCTATTTATTTTTAGGGATTTCCCTACTGTTTATATGGTAATTCTTCTAAGAACTGAAATTTATTGTTAGGAAGATTGAGTTTGAAATCTTTAAATTCATATTCTGGAAGATTGGTTGTATTTTTCTCTTGTTGGAAATGTGATTGATTATTTTAACTTCATCTATAATTAATGTAAAAACTTTATTTTCACTTTTAACTTCTTGTTTTCGGGTGGTTCTAACCTATAAACTTTTGACGAATAGATGATAAACGAAGATAAAATTAGGGAAGTATGGGCTTCCGACCCGGAACGGGGATTTAAATTGTTGATAGATTTTTTTCAACAGCCCATATATTGGCATATCCGGAGATTGGTTGTATCACATGAGGATGCAGAGGATATTTTGCAGGAAGTCTTTATTCGCGTCTTTCGCCATCTTCCTCAGTTTAGGGAGGAAAGTTCATTGGGAACATGGATTTATCGGATAGCGACCAATGAGTGTCTCCGTTTTCTGAATATGCGTAAAGAACAAGCTGTTTCGGCGGAAGAAGTTCAGGAAGAGTTAATGAATAAGTTGATGGCGTCAGATTATGTGGATTATGAGAACGAAATGGCGGTGAAATTTCAGCAGGCTATTTTGATGCTTCCTGAAAAACAGCGGGTAGTTTTCAATCTTCGTTATTATGATGAACTGGAATATGAAGAAATTAGCAGGATTACGGACACGAAGGTGGATACGTTGAAAGTGAATTATCATTATGCAAAAGAGAAGATAAAAGAGTACATGATAAATAATTAAAGATAGGATGGAAAAGGAGTTTGATTTTAAGAATATTGGGAAGCGGATGCCTTATCGTACCCCTGATGGCTTTTTCGGAAAAATGCAAAAACAAGTATTGGAGCGTACCCAGGCTGAGAGGTTTAATAGGCAGAATAGAATAAAATTGATTATTGGGGCTACTTTAGCTATTGCGGCTGTCATGTTGGGAGTTCTTTTCTTTCCGATATCTCAACCTGTGGCAGAGGAGTTGCCTTCTCATTCACTTATTGTTTCTACGGATTTAGACTCTTCTTATTCAGATACTTTGGATCGTTATATAGAATCTATGTCTGATGAGGAATTAGCAGAATGGGTGGAATTGTCTGAAAATGATATATTTATAAATTGATTAATCACTAAAAACAAAAAAATGATGAGAACAAAATTTTTTTTAATGGTGTTGGCAGCCATTGTTATGGGAAGTCAGGTAACACTTTTTGCCCAAGAAAAGAAAGAAACTAAATCTGAAAGAAGGCAGTTTAATAAAGAACAGATGCTGGAAATACAGTGCAATCAAATTATAAAAGGATTGGCATTGGATGACGCAACGGCTACTAAATTTATTCCGGTGTATAAACAATACATGGAAGAAATGCAGGCTACTCGTCATATGGGAGTTTGTCGAAATGTTGCAAATAGAACGGCCGCCGATAAACAGATCCCCAAACCGGTCCCTACAGATGCTGAAGTGGAGCAGGCTATTAAGGCACGTTTCGCGCAGAGTAGAAAGATACTGGATATTCGTGAGGAATATTATAATGAGTTTCAGAAATTTCTTTCTCCTAAACAAATTCAGAAAATGTATAATATGGAGAAACACAATGGTGATAAATTTCGTAAAGAGATGAAAAAAAGACAAGGAATGAAAAAGCAGCATGATGGAAGAAGACATATGTCACAGGGCGATGTGAAGAAGTAAATATGGGTGAAATGGGGAAAAAATAGTACTTTCATTGTCTTTATGGCTTTATTCTTTTAGTGGCTGCTGTTTATGGTAGCCACTATTTTGTTTTCTCATTGGAAGTATATATTTTTGTGAAGCTAACAGTAGCTATTTAATTAATAAAAATAATATGATGAAAGTAAAGAAATTAAGTGGCAAAGTTCAGGATGCACAACAAATACCGACCTTATTTGATCATGAGAACATAATGTATTATCCTATTAATATAGTGAACTGGAAAGAATATCCTTATCAACCTCAAGTCTCTTTTCGTATAGCCTATACAAATGATGCTATATTAGTTCATTATAAAGTAGTAGAAGATAGTGTTCGTGCCAAATACGGTGAAGATAACGGTAGTGTCTGGACAGATTCCTGTGTGGAATTTTTCTCTATTCCTGCGAGAGATGGCGTTTATTACAATTTGGAATGTAACTGTATCGCTACGATTCTTTTAGCAGCAGGTTCGGAGCGTAGTAATCGAGAAATGGCTCCTCTTGAAATAACAGATCAGGTGAAGCGTTGGGCTAGTTTGGGCAGAGAAACTTTTGAAGAAAAGATAGGAGAATGTACTTGGGAGGTTGCTTTGCAGATTCCGTATAAGGTATTTTTTAAGCATACCATTACCAAGTTGGATGGAATGGTTGTACGAGCTAATTTTTATAAATGTGGAGATGAATTGCAAAAGCCTCATTTCTTATCATGGAGTCCTATAAAAATAGAGAAGCCGGATTTTCATCGTCCGGATTTCTTTGGACTTTTGGAATTCGAATGAAATTCGTAATTAATTTAAAAAGATTGCATACAGCTGGATAAAAATGGTAAGTTTGCAACTATATATAACGGATAAAGTATAGTAGCGATTTTGAAACAGTTTTATATGATGAAACATACGTTGAAATTTATATTAATCGGGTTGCTTTGTTGTCTATGTAATTTTACAGTGCAAGCGCAAACCCGTAACCGACAGTATGAGGAATATATTCATAAGTATAAAGATCTTGCTGTCGATGAGATGAAACGGTATCGTATTCCTGCCAGCATCACTTTGGCTCAAGGATTATTGGAATCAGGGGCGGGAAAAAGTACGCTGGCTCGTAAATCCAATAATCATTTTGGTATAAAATGTGGTGGTGACTGGACTGGTCGTACTGTACGGCATGATGATGATGCCCGCAATGAATGTTTTCGTGCCTATAAGCACCCTCGTGAGTCATATGAAGATCATTCTAAATTTTTAAAAGGACGTTCACGTTATGCATCTCTTTTTAAATTAAAAATCACCGATTATAAAGGATGGGCACATGGGCTGAAGAAGGCGGGATATGCTACTGACCCTCGCTATGCGTATCGTTTAATTGATATCATTGAATTATATGAATTACATAAGTATGATACCAAGGATGGTATAAAGTGGATGAAGGAATTCCCAAACCCGCATCAGCCTTATTTAGCTAATGATTTACTTTATATTGTGGTACGCCCGGGGGATACATTTAAAAAACTTTCTAAAGAATTTGATATCAGTCAACGTAAGTTGAGGAAATACAATGATCTTTATAAAGGATATGTATTGAAACCAGGTGATATTATTTATTTGGATAAAAAGCATCGTCGTGCGGATAAGGAACACATAGTTCATGTTGTCCGTGAGGGAGAATCTATGTATTCCATTTCCCAAAAGTATGGTATTCGTCTGAAGAATTTATATAAGATGAATAAGATGAAACCGGAAGATTCTTCTCCTAAAGTAGGTGATATATTGCGTTTGCGTTAGTCATTATAGTACGGTAACTGATGTTTAAAAACGTACAGGGTGTCCGATTTCGGACACCCTGTACGTTTTGTTTGTTATTGATTATCAATAAGTTGCTTTCTTGGCACGGATGTTGTTTATTCTTTAGTACAAAAATGACAATAATAAAATTACAATAAGTTATGGACAGAGAAATCCCTAAAGAAGTGCGTGATAAGGAACGCAAAAAGAAGTTCATTAAATATGGTGCAATAGGTGTGGCGGCAGTGGTATGTATAGCTGTATTGATTTCGTTTATGCGAAGTAGCGTCAATAAGAAAGATTTGGTGTTTTCAGAAGTAGACAATGGAACTATTGAAGTAAGTGTCAGTGCTTCCGGTAAGGTTGTCCCGGCTTTTGAAGAGATTATCAATTCACCTATTAATACTCGTATCGTGGAAGTTTACCGTAAGGGAGGAGACAGCGTGGATGTAGGTACGCCGATTTTGAAACTTGATTTGCAGAGTACGGAAACCGAATACAAGAAATTGCTGGATGAAGAACAGATGAAACGTTATCAGTTAGAGCAGTTGAAAGTGAATAATAATACGTATCTGAGCGATTTATCAATGCAAGTGAAAATTTCTGCCATGAAATTGAACCGTATGGAGGTAGAACTTCGCAACGAACGTTATTTGGATAGCTTGGGTTCTGGAACAACGGACAAGGTTCGTCAGGCTGAATTGAACTTCAATACAGGAAAACTGGAATTGGAACAGCTCCGTCAGCAATACGCAAATGAATCGAAAGTAAAAGAGGCTGATTTGAAAGTGAAGGAATTGGAATTCAATATTTTCTCAAAGAGTCTTGCTGAAATGAAACGTACATTGGATGACGCTCAAATTCGTTCACCGCGTAAAGCGATTCTTACCTATATTAATAATCAGGTAGGTGCGCAGGTGGCGGAAGGTAGTCAAGTAGCTATCATTTCTGATTTGAGCCACTTTAAAGTGGAAGGTGAAATAGCTGATACATACGGTGACCGTGTGGCAGCAGGTGGACGTGCCATAGTCAAGATTGGCAATGAGAAACTGGAAGGAACGGTAAGTAGTGTGACACCGTTGAGTAAGAATGGGGTGATTTCGTTCATTGTACAACTGAATGAAGATAATAACAAGCGATTGCGTTCCGGCTTGAAGACGGATGTATATGTAATGAATGCCGTGAAAGAAGGGGTTTTAAGATTGGCGAATGCTTCTTATTATGTCGGTCGCGGTGAATATGAATTATTTGTTCAGGATAGTAAGGATGAAGTAGTGAAGCGTAAAGTTCAATTGGGTGACAGTAATTTTGAATATGTGGAAGTCATATCGGGATTGAAACCGGGTGACAAGGTGGTTGTCAGCGATATGAGCAGTTACAAAAACAAGAATAAGTTGAAGTTGAAATAAGAAGCAGCTATGACATAAACAACAAGATAAAACTCTCTCTTAATTAATACATTGATTGTTACGGGAAATGAAGTGTCTTTTCTTCCTTTTCACTCATTTCCCGAACATAATTTAATTTGTTCTTAGGCTATGTCGTTTTTTTGATTGTTTACTTTTTTATATTATTCATAATGCTTGTTGGCATTCTTATTCCGGTATACAGCATCAGTTGTATTAGTCCGGTAGATGTGTTGTGGGATGAATACGACTGACAAAAACGATCATACTGTCCGTTATCGGACAATATATTAAATAATAATCTGTTGAAAATTAAATGTTTATTGCTTTGGTATATCTTTTGATTCATAAAAATAAAAAGTGTATAAGATTAACAATTTAAATAAGAAAAATTATGGCAATGATTAAATTAACCGATATCAATAAAATCTACCGTACCAATGAGATTGAAACATTAGCACTGGAAAATGTAAATTTGGATGTGATTAAAGGCGAATTTGTTAGTATTATGGGGCCTTCCGGTTGCGGTAAGTCTACCTTGTTGAATATTATGGGGTTATTGGATGCTCCCAGCAGTGGAAAGATTGAAATAAACGGTACTTCTGTAGAAAGTATGAAAGATAAAGAACTGGCTGCTTTTCGTAATAAGACTTTGGGATTTGTGTTCCAGTCATTCCACCTGATTAATTCGCTGAATGTGATTGACAATGTAGAATTGCCTTTGCTCTATAGAAAGATGGCTGCCAAGGAGCGTACCCGTTTGGCAAAAGAAGTGTTGGAGCGTGTCGGTTTAAGTCATCGTATGCGCCACATGCCCACACAGCTTTCCGGTGGTCAGTGTCAGCGTGTGGCGATAGCCCGTGCTATTGTGGGCAATCCCGAAATTATCCTTGCCGATGAGCCTACCGGAAATTTGGACTCAAAAATGGGTGCTGAAGTAATGGAGTTGTTGCATAAATTGAATAAAGAAGATGGACGTACCATTGTGATGGTAACCCATAATGAAAAACAAGCCAAACAGACTTCAAGAACTATCCGTTTCTTTGATGGCCGTCAGGTGCAATAACTGGAGGCTACTTCATTTTTTCTACGGACCATTAATGAAAAGGTACTATAATGATAAAAAAAACAATAGGACAAGTAATTTATCAATTGCGTAACCAACCGTTACTAAGTGCAATTACTATATTGGGAACTGCCCTCGCTATTGCTTTGATAATGGTTATTCTAATTGTCTATCAAGCGAAAACGGCGGACTATGCTCCTGAAGTAAATCGTTCACGCTCGCTTTACGTCAAATGGGAGCGTACGGTATATGACAAGAAAGAACCTAACAGCGCAGGTCATTCCCGACCTTCATTGTGGATGGCTAAAGAAGTCTTTTATCCGTTGAAAACTCCCGAAGCTGTATGCGTTACTTATGAAGCCGGTGAAGTATTAGTCAGTACTCCAGGAGCTGATGAAGAGGTCAATACACCGTTGTTACTGACAGATGCTGATTTTTGGAAGATATACCAATTTCATTACTTGTCGGGAAAACCTTTTACCCAGGCTGACTTTCAGTCGGGAATAAAGAAAGCTGTTATTGTTGAAAGTGTGGCGAGGCGTCTTTATGGAGATGTGGACGCTGCTATTGGGAAACCTGTACAGATTAATTTTACTGATTATACTGTTTGTGGTGTAGTAGAGAATGTAAATCGTTTTTGTGAGTTTGCATGGAGTGAGGTTTATGCACCTTATTCTTCGAATGCGATAGCCAATAAGGTGGAAGCGGGAGAAACTCAGGGAAATCATATCATTACTATCTTGGCGCATAGTTCAGATGATTTTGAGAAAATCCGTAATGAGGTGGCCCGTGGAGTGGCACAGATTAATACGACACTGGGTGAGAGAGAATTGCAACTGATGGGGCAACCGGATAACTTCCGTACTCAGTTGAATCGTAAATTTGCCAACTCGTATGAAAATCTGAATGCGGCATATTGGAAATATGGCATTATGATTATTGTTATTTTATTGGTTCCCGCCATTAATCTAAGCGGATTGACACATACCCGTATGCGTCGTCGGCTGGAAGAATTAGGTATTCGTAAATCTTTTGGCGCTACACAGGGAGAGTTGGTGTGGCAGGTTTTGAACGAGAACTTTGTATTGACATTAATCGGTGGGATGCTGGGACTTGGACTTTCTTATCTGTGTCTGTGGCTGATGAGTGATTGGTTGCTTCAGACTGCTTGGGGAGCAACAGCTACCATGAATGTTTCTATGGTCAGTCCTGTTGTATTTTTTGTGGCGCTTTGTTTTTGTCTGGTGCTTAATTTGCTTTCGGCATACATTCCTGCCTGGCGTGTTGCCCATACTCCGATTGTCGATTCGTTAAATCAAAAACTCTAAGGCTATGCTGATTCATTTATTAATTATTATAAAGAATAATCTTCGTGCCAATCTGTTGCTGATGGCTGGAATGTTCGTCATTGCTACTTCACTGTGGTATGCTGTGGATTATGTGTATGCTGTGGTAGTGAACCAACAGAAATCATTAGGATTTGATTGGGAGCATGTATATTATGTACAAGCGGCCGTCTTACCCAATGAAAGCGTGGAGTGTGACACAGCAAGTCGGTCTGATGATGAAGTGACAGCTGAATATTTGGAATTTTATAATCGGCTGCAACATCATCCGGCAGTAGAAAGTGCATGTTATACTTTGATGCATTTCCATTATATATGGAAAAACGGTAGTGGAACCATGTCTTATGATACATTGAAGACCAGTGCGATGTATCGGGAAGTCACTCCTTCTTATTTTACCGTGTTTCGTGTCAGAGGGGCTGATGAATGTTCGCCTGAAGAGTTGTCCCGGCGGGCATCACATACCAATGATTTTGTGGTGACGGAAAATACAGCTTGTCGGCTGTTGAATCCGGACATAAATAATATGACTGTAAAAGGAGTGGAGCTAGCCGGTCGGTTTATTCATAGTGGGGTTTCCATGCGCGAGGATGAACCAGATTCGGTGCGTGTGGCCGCCGTATGCGAGAATCAGAAATATAATGAATATTCCAATTGGAGTAAAGCCGTTTATCGCATTGTACAGTTGGGACAGGGAGATTTTAAGATAAGCTATGGCAGTATTCCTTATCATGATATATTTATTCGTGTGAAGGCAGATGCCGACCGTCCTGGCTTTGTGGAATCATTCCGGAAAGAGATGAAGAAACAGCTGCGTGTGGGTAATCTGTATCTGGCGGATATGCGTCCTATGAGTTATTACCGGAATGAACATCTAGCTGATTATCGTAGCGATCTTTATACTTATTTGGCCATTGCTGGATTCTTTTTAGCTAATGCGTTTTTGGCCATATTGGGTACTTTCTGGTTCCGTACGCAGCAGCGTCGTGAAGAACTGGCCGTCCGTCTGGTTGCTGGGGCTACGCCGCACAATCTTCAGACTCTTTTAATGGGAGAAGGCTTTCTACTGATAACCATCGCTTATATTCCTGCTTTGGTTGTAGCTTATAATTTAGGTATTTCTGATTTAGTAGAGACATGGCCTGTAGAATGGAGTTTCACACGTTTCCTGATAGGAGGGCTCGTTACTTTTCTGTTACTTTGGGCTATTGCCGCTATCAGCATTTGGTTTCCGGCACGGCAGGCCATGAGTATCCAGCCAGCTGAGGCATTGCATGGTGAGTAAATCAGATATTCATTTTATTAAAAGATGGAATTAATGAAAAACGGAGATACATTTGGGATCTATTTGGAAATATAGAACATTGTATCTCTGCTTTAATTTATATATCAGGAAATGAAATCGTGTGCGAAAATGAAGTTGGTGTTCATTTTCGGACAGTGTATAATAAAGATAATATGTTTATATTCAGTTTTTTGTGTCTTTGGCATGACTTTGGCTAGTATAGATATAAAGTGTATAAGAAAATAATAAAATAGAATTCGAAAATGATAAAACAGTATTACAAGCAAGCTTTGGCACAACTACGCCAACATCCGCTTATCAGTATTATCGGTATTGTGGGGACTGCGCTGAGTATTTTCCTTATTATGTTGGTAGTGATGATGCAACAAGTAAAGGTCGCTCCTTTTTCTCCCGAGTCCAATCGTAACCGTTTTTTACATGTACATTATATGAGTATCAGTCATAAAGATTGGGGAAATGGGACAAGTAATGGTCCGATGAGTGTACAGACTGCACGTGAAGTATACAAATCGTTGAAGACTCCTGAGGCTGTTACTGTTTATTGTTGCATGACGGTGTCCACTCCTGTTTCCCTACCTGGTGCGCCTGCGATAGGAGCTGATGTGCGTGAGACAGATGATACATTTTTTCATGTGTTCGATTTTCAGTTTACAGATGGAAAGCCGTATGATGAAGCTACTTTTACAGCTGGGCGCCCTGTAGCTGTTATAACAGAGAGCATATCACGTGCCTTGTTTGGTTCTATTCAGTCTGTAGGTAAAGAATTTCTGCTGAGTCATGCTCCTTATCGTGTAGTAGGAGTAGTGAAAGATGTTTCAACTCTTGCCGATATGGCTTACGGGCAAGTATGGATTCCTTTCACTTCGACCAACCTGTCTAATGACACATGGAGTGATAACCACATGGGAATGATGAGTGTAACTCTGTTGGCGCATGACCGTGAGGATTTTGATGAGATTCGTGCTGAGGCTAAGCGCCGTATGAATGAGTATAATTCAATACTTGCTGATCAAGGGTATACATTGATAGATCGCAACCGTCCTTATGACCAGGAAACCCAATCGATTTCTTTTGCTGCCAATTTGGAACCGGATTTAAAAGCGGCTCGTCGTGAGCGTGTCATTATCTTTATTATTCTATTATTGGTTCCTGCCATAAATTTGAGCAGCATGACGCAAAGCCGTTTGCGTCAGCGTGTAGCCGAGATAGGTGTGCGTCGTGCATTTGGAAGTACCCGCATAGAGATGGTGGGGCAGATTGTGATGGAAAATCTCGTAATCACTTTGTTGGCAGGGGCTATCGGATTGCTCATTAGTATATTATTCGCTTATTGGGGCACTGATATATTGTTTGCACAACCTTATAGTGTTACTCTGAATGCGCCTACTGTTGATTCCAGAATTTTATTGCAACCATCTACTTTCCTCTATGCATTGTTGTTCTGTTTTGTATTGAATTTGCTTAGTAGCGGTATTCCCGCATGGCGGGCATCGCGTACTAACATAGTCAATGCTTTGGGAGGAAAGATACATTAATAGATGAAAAATTAAGAATTTAAAAGAAGAGTTAGAATGAATAAGAAACTATTGACACAAATAAAGAATGAGTGGCGTTCCAATCTTTGGCTTGTTACCGAATTGTTGTTGGTGAGCGTTGTTATGTGGTATATTGTCGATTATATGTATGTTAAGGCAGCTGTTTACTATGAGCCACGTGGTTTTGATATCTCCCATTGTTATTTGATACAAATGGGACGCCTTACTGATAAAAGTCCTGATTTTATTCCTAATCAGACAAAAGAGCAGCAGCGGGAAGATGTGAAAGGACTTGCCGAGCGTCTTAAATATCGTCCGGATATAGAGGCGGTTGGTTTTGGTCAGAATTCTTATCCTTATAATGGGAGTAACAGCGGTACGGAGGTTAGATATGACACACTTCAGTCGCCGGGATGGACTATTCGACGTTTAGTAAGTCCTGATTTTGTCCGGGTTTTCCAGTATCATGGTACTCGTGGGGAAACTCCTGAACAATTGGCGGAGTTGCTTAGCCATCCCAAGAATTTTTTGGCTTCCGATAATTTATACAAGAAACGTTACGGAAGAGATTTGACTCCATTGGTAGGAAAACAGTTTTATTTGTTTGGAGATACGACGGAAACCTATACGCTGGGAGCATCGTTGGAGGTAGTCCGGTATTCAGATTATGAGCAGGCATGGAACAGCTACAGTATGGTGAAACTTTTGCCGGAGAATTGGTATGATGTGGGACTTGAATTGTGTGTACGGGTAAAAGAAGATCAGGATAAAGATTTTATAACCCGTTTGAAAGCTGATAGTGAGAAGCTATATCGGGTGGGGAATGTGTTTATAGCCGAAGTGCGTTCGTTTGATGATATCCGTCGTAACTATCAACAGTCACAAACCAATTCCATGCGCAGCTATATTTTGGGTATGGTTTTTTTATTGTTGAATATTTTTTTAGGATTGCTGGGCACGTTCTGGTTTCGTACTCAGCAACGACGTGGTGAGATTGCTTTGATGAAATCTTTGGGAGGAACAGACCACAGTGTCTTTGTACGCCAGTTGGTGGAAGGATTACTGCTATTGGTTATAGCCACTATTCCGGCTGTTTTTATCAATTGGAATCTGGCAAATAGTGAATTGAATGCTTGGATGAATGGTACTACTATTGAAGGTGGACGCTTCATAATAACAGTTCTTATCTCCTTTATTTTGATTGCATTGATGATTGTAGTAGGCATTTGGATTCCTGCACGTAAGGCTATGAAAGTTCAGCCGGCGGAAGCATTGCATAATGAGTAATTTCTTTTTTTGTTAAAAGATTTTAGAGCATAGCACAAACATGATAAAACTATATTTCAAACAGGCTTTTTTCCAACTACGTGAGAATAGGCTCATCAGCTTGGTCTCTATTATAGGAACGGCATTGGCTATTTGTATGATCATGGTCATCGTTTTGGTGTTGGAAGTGCGCATTACGGATTGTGTGCCTGAGGTGAACCGTTCACGTTCTCTTTATATGAAAGCGATGTCTATTCATCAGAAAGGAGATACTAGTGATAATTCATCAAACGGCTGTATGTCACTTACGGTGGCTAAAGAGTGTTTTAAGGCGCTTACTGTTCCTGAGACGGTAACTATAGTGTCTACAGGAGGCAGGATGCGTATTTCTGTACCTGCGGGAAAAACGATGACAGTGGATAATCTTGAAACTGACGATACTTTTTGGAAAGTGTTCTCTTTTGATTTTATTGCCGGAAAGCCGTTTACGGCTGCCGATAGTGAAAGCGGACTTCCTAAGGTTGTAATTAGCGCTTCTGTGGCCCGGAATTTATTTGGTACGGTAGAAGCAGTGGGGCGTACAGTCCAACTTAACTTGGCCGATTATACGGTAGTGGGTGTTGTGAAAGATGTATCCAAACTGGCTGTTTCTTCGTATGCGCAGATTTGGATACCTTTCAATTCAACTGAAATAGCCAGGAAGTGTTGGTATGACAATGCGATGGGAACTTTTCGTGTGGTCATTCTGGCACATTCGGAGAAAGATTTTCCTGCTATCAGAGAAGAGGTGGAACGTCTGCGTCAGAAATTTAATGACGGATTGCAGGATTCTGAAATCTTTTATCGTGGACAACCCGATGATCGTTTCTCTTTTATCTTTCGTCACTGGGGAAGAGAGTTACAGGCGAAGGAAGCTTATTTGCACTACCTGTTGGTGATTGTTATTTTATTGCTGGTACCGGCTATAAATTTGAGTAGCATGACTTTGTCCCGTATGCGGAAGCGCATGTCGGAAATAGGAGTGAGGAAGGCATTTGGTGCTACTGCCAATGTCTTGTTGAGGCAAGTGTTTTATGAAAACTTATTATTGACGCTCATAGCCGGAGCAGTAGGAATGCTTTTCAGTTATGCATGTACTTTTTTATTGAATGATTTCTTATTTTCCAATAGCGAGAACCGTGCCCAAATAGGAGAAACCAGTCTTTCGGCAGATATGTTGTTCAGTCCCTGGATATTCTTGGTCGCATTCATTTTCTGCCTGCTCTTGAATTTGCTGTCAGCGTGCATTCCTGCCTGGAGGGCATCGCGCATGAATATTACGGACGCTTTAAACCAACGTTAGATCATGAACAGGAATTTATTGAAACAGATATGGAACGAGCGCCGCAGCAATGCGTTTCTGTGGATGGAACTTTTTGTGGTGTTTGTCATATTATGGTATATTGTGGATGTGGTATATGTCACATTGAGCATCTATAATTTGCCGATGGGCTTTGATATAGAAAATACGTATGTTCTTCGTTTTGAGCGGATGACTTCGAAGGCGGCTGCTTATCAGCCTGGCCGTACTATGAAAGAAGATGTTGCCGATTTGCATGAAATTGTAAACAGGCTTGCGCATCGTCCGGATGTGGAAGCAGTCAGCCTCTCGCAAAACTGTATACCTTATAATGACGGTGCAAACAGTTTTTCATTTTATCTGGATACAGTCCCGGTACGTAGTTTGAAACGATGGATAACTCCGGAGTATTTTAATGTATTCCGTTATCGCAATATAGACGGTTCGGATAGTGAAAGCCTTGCTGAGGCACTGACACCGTCCGGCATGGTCTTATCTGTGAATATTGCCGATGTTTATCAGGATGCACCTTGGCATGGTAAGGAACTTTTAGGGCGTAGGGTGCCTGTTTGGCGGAATGAGCCGGAGGCGGAGCACCTTTCTATAGCTGCTCTTACCGAGCCGGTCCGTTATGATCATTTTACAGCTCCGGATGATTACGGCTCCCGTTATGCTGCTGTGTACCTGACAGATGAGGTAATGGAATCCTTGGGCGAAACGGTTTATATAGAAGTTTGCCTACGTGTTCGTGAGGGACAGAATGATGGATTCATAGACCGTTTGATAGTGGATGCCGACCGTCAATATCAGGTGGGCAATCTATATCTTTTGGATATAACTCCTTTGAGTGATGTACGCACTGCTTATGAAACGGATTCGGTGAATGAGTTGAATATGCAATTTTGTATCATATTTTTCTTATTGCTGAATATCTTTCTAGGCATTATCGGAACTTTCTGGTTCCGGACACAGCATCGGCGTGTCGAAATTGCGTTGCGTATAGCTTTAGGTTCTACCCGTTGGGGAATCTGCGGTCGTCTGATGGGGGAAGGAGTCTTTTTATTGTTGGTATCTGCTATTCCTGCATTGGTCGTAGCGTGGAATTTGGGATATGCCGAACTGGTGGAAGTTACACGTATGCCTTTTACGGAAGGTCGTTTTGCGATTACAATTCTGGGCACTTTCATTCTGATTGCTGGAATGATTGTCATTGGAATAGGATACCCTGCCCGTCGTGCCATGAGTATCGAATCGGCTGAGGCATTACATGAAGAATAAATAAAATGAAGAGATAAAACGAATGAAACAGCTATTATTACAAGCATTTAATCTGATACGGCAGAATCCTTTTTATGCTACAATCAGTATTATAGGAACAGCTGTCACTATCGCTTTTGTTATGGTGGTAGTGATGATTTATGACTTCCGTACAATGGATATGGCTCCGGAAAGTGATCGGAGCGATATGATGTATACAGGTTCGGGAATGACCTATCGTAAGCTGGATCATACCAACCAGAACAGCGGTATGGGACGCAAGGCTTTTGAAGCATTGTTTTCAGAGCTCCCTGGTGTAAAAGAGGTTACTTGGTATCGTGGCGTTTCCAAGACCCCTTGTAACTTGTCCGCTTCGAATGAGATATTCAACTATTTTGTGCGGCCTGTGGCTGATAACTGGTTTAAGTTCTTTGATTATGAATTTATAGCGGGACGTCCTTTCACACAAGAGGAGTATGATGCCCGTCGGTGTGTCAGTGTGGTAACCGAGCGTATGGCCTTGCAGCTTTTCGGCACGACGGATGTGGTAGGAAAAGAATATCAAAGTAATTTTTTTCCGACTAAAGTGGTAGGCGTGGTGAAAGATGTCAATGCTATTTTCCAGACAGCATACGCTGATGCTTTTGTTCCTTTCTCATTGGAAAATGAAGACTATTATGCTACTTGGACAGGGGGCTTGGGAGGAATCCGTCTGGGATTGCTCAAACTGCTGCCGGACACTCGTCCTGCAGAGGTACGGACTGAAGTACAGCATCGGCAGGATCGTTTGAATAGTTCAACGGCAGAATATGCTTTCGAGATGAACGAACTCTATACTCATACGGAATATACCTTTTTTCGTGGAAAAGATATTAGTGCACCGTTGGTTTACAGTATGTTATTGATGGTCTTGCTGATTGTTCCTGCTATTAATATCTCAGGTATGACCAATGCCCGAATGCAGGAGCGTGTGACAGAGATTGCAGTTCGCAAGGCGTATGGTGCATCACGTATTTCCATTATGGTGAGGTTGTTTTTAGAGAATCTGTTTACGGTCTTTTTGGGTGGAATTTTAGGATATCTGTTTTCGTGTGTGTTGGTTTGGCTGGGACGTGTATGGTTGTTTGGTAGCGGCGAGGTAGAATTATCAGATATCAGTCTGGATGGAGGTTTGTTGTTGCATCCTGCTTTATTTGTGTTGGTTTTCGGCGTATGTGTTGTTTTTAATTTATTGTCGGTATTGATTCCGGTATGGATGGTCACACATCGTAATATTGCGACTACCATCAAAGGAGAATAGGAGGAAAGAAAAATGATAAAGAGTTTATTCAGACAAATGTGGAACCAGAGGCACGCCAATGTATGGGTGTGGGTTGAATTGATTGTTGTTCTTATCTTGCTATGGTACAGCATCGATCTGGTTTATAATTATGAGGCTGCTGCCCGTCAGACTAAAGGATATGACACGGAGAATGTTTTTGATATTCAATTGAATATTAAGCCGGCTTTGCAAAATGATTCTGTATTAATGAGTCATTCTGCTGAATATTTGGAACAAATCTATCATTTAATCCAACAATATCAAGGGGTGGAGGAAGCTTGTTTTTATTATGGGACAATACCTTATACGGGAAATAATATGTATGAGGGATATGCTCCGCATTCGGATTCGACCCATGTGGTAGGCTGTTTCATCCGTTATGTCAGCCCTACTTATTTCAAGGTATTTCGTTTGCAGCCATTATCAGGCTCATTTGAGGCGGAGCGTTGGGACAAGAATGAATACCCCATGCCGGTGTTGATGAGTGAAACGTTAAGTGATTCCTTGTTTAGCGGACGCAATGGAGTAGGGGAGACTTGTTTCAATCCTTATTTTCTGAATAGTGTGCAACCGGAAACTAATTATAAGGTAATGGCGGTACTTCCTGCTCATAAGACCGATGAGTACGAGCGTTACGAACCTTTTATTTATCTTCCCAGTCCGCCGCTGACTCATTGGCATCACATTGCGGTGCGTGTGGCTTCCAATTCCATACCGGGATTTACCGAACATTTTATGCAGGATATGCAAGGGAAATTATCTATCGGCCCTTATTACTTATACGATATAAATTCGTATGGCGATATGAAGGAAGCTTTCGATATAGAGCAAGGAACGGTGAATTATCTGAATACTACCTATGCCGTTATCCTTTTCTTTGTTTTCAATATATTTTTAGGGATGCTGGGTACTTTCTGGTTTCGGACTCGTAAAAACCGAAGTGAGATAGCTTTGCGTATGGCACTAGGTTGCAGTAGGATGAATGTATTTGGTTATTATGTACTTGAGGGCATCCTTCTCTTGGTTTCGGCTGCCATTCCCGCTGTTTTTGTTTGTGCGAATATGCAGATGGCGGATCTTACTGTGCATACATTAATGGAACCTGCTTGGGGACGTTTTTTGCTTTGTTTTGTGTCGGCCATGCTGTTGTTGGGGATAATAATTTTGCTCGGCATTTATTTCCCCGCCCGGAAAGCGATGGGGATTGAGCCGGCAGACGCGTTGCATAATGAATAATCTTATTTCATTGTCACATGATCAGCAGTGTTCGTATATGAATGGAGTGTCCGATTTCGGACACTCCATTTTTGTCGTAAGGTGTTATAAAACAGTGAAATAGTTTTTTGGCATACCATTTGCCTTACCTTTGATAAAAAGAATAATAACGCAATGAAAAAACAAGTAATATCTCTATTTTTAGTCTTTGGCATATCGTTGGTTGCCGGAGCGCAGCCACAAGAAAAGCGACGTGCCATCACTTTGGAGGAAGCCATTACTATTGCCCGTGTGCAAAGTGTAGATGCGGCCGTAGCTTTAAACGAGCTGAAAACCGCTTATTGGGAATATCGTACTTTCCGTGCGGATTTGCTTCCGGAAATGAATTTTGAAGCCACTATTCCCAGCTATAATAAGAAGTATAATTCTTATCAGCAGGATAACGGTGCTTATACATTTGTACGTAATAATTATATGGAAATGAATGGTGAAGTTTCTATCGATCAGAATATTTGGTTGACCGGTGGTAAACTCTCATTGAATACCTCTCTTGATTTCTTGAAACAACTGGATGGAGATAAATCAAAACGATATATGTCTGTTCCTGTGGCATTGACTTTGGAACAACCTATTTTCGGAGTGAATACAATTAAATGGAACCGCCGCATCGAACCGGTGAGATACGCTGAAGCTAAAGCCGCATTTCTTACTGCAACCGAAGAGGTAACCATGACTACTATCAACTATTTTTTCAATTTGTTGTTGGCTAAGGAAAATGTAGGCATCGCCCGACAGAATCTGAAGAATGCAGATAAACTGTATGAAGTGGCTAAGGCAAAGCGTAGTATGGGGCAGATCAGTGAAAATGATTTGTTGCAATTGGAACTGAATGTATTGAATGCCCGTTCTACGTTGACTGAAAATGAAAGCAACTTGAAAAGTAATATGTTCAAACTCCGTTCATTTCTAGCATTAGGAGAAGATGAGGAATTGGAACCGGTTGTTCCCGAGACGATTCCGACTGTATTGCTGAACTATCCGGATGTTTTGGACAAAGCACTTGCCAATAATTCATTTGCGCACAATATTCGTCGCCGCCAGTTGGAAGCAGATTTTGAAGTGGCTAAGGCGAAAGGTAATTTACGTGAAATCAAGCTCTATGCACAGGTAGGTTTTACAGGAACAGACAATGAATTTAATAGTGCATACCGCCGTTTGAAAGATAACCAGATTGTAGAAGTTGGTTTTAAAATTCCTATTCTTGACTGGGGAAAACGTCGTGGTCAGGTAAAGATTGCTCAAAGTAACCGCGATGTGACTGAAAGCAAGCTACGTCAGGAGACCATGAATTTCAATCAGAATCTGTTTATCCTTGTAGAACAGTTCAATAACCAGCAGGCCCAGTTGCAGATAGCAGACGATGCGGACAAGATTGCCCAGAAACGTTACAGCACCAATGTGGAAACCTTCATGGTCGGTAAAATCTCGACATTGGATTTGAATGATTCCCAGTCAAAGAAAGATGAGGCTCGTCAGAAGCATATCAATGAGTTGTTCTATTATTGGTACTATTATTACCAGTTGCGCAGCTTGACATTGTGGGATTTCAATACCAATACTAATATTGATGCCGATTTCGAGAAGATTATCAAACAATAGGATTTTCACTATTCAATTCTGTTTGAATATAAAATGGGGTTGTCTTTGTACTTATTAAAATAATAATTTCTACATTTGCAGCATTATGATATTAATTATAGACGATGACAGTGCCATTCGTTCTTCTCTGAGCTTTATGCTGAAAAGGGCGAAATATGATGTGCAGGCCGTACCGGGTCCCAAAGAGGCTATTGAAATAGTCCGTTCGGTTGCGCCCCAGTTAATCTTGATGGATATGAACTTCACCCTGTCCACCAGTGGTGAAGAAGGATTGACTCTTTTGAAACAGGTCAAAGTGTTCCGGCCCGATGTTCCCGTTATATTGATGACAGCATGGGGAAGTATCCAGCTTGCCGTGCAAGGGATGCAGGCAGGTGCATTTGACTTTATTACCAAGCCTTGGAACAACGTGGCGTTGATGCAACGGATAGAAACGGCTTTGGAACTGACTTCACAAGATAAGAAAGCAGAGGTTCCGGTGGAAGATAATGACGGCTTCGACCGTAGCCATATCATTGGAAAGAGTAAAGCACTGATGGATGTGCTGGCCACGATCAAGCGGATAGCGCGTACCAACGCATCGGTCTTGATTACCGGTGAAAGTGGTACAGGCAAGGAGTTGATAGCCGAAGCGGTACATTTGAACAGTCCCCGTAGCAAGAAACCTTTTGTGAAAGTGAACTTGGGAGGAATTTCTCATACTTTGTTCGAGAGTGAAATGTTCGGTCATAAGAAAGGTGCGTTTACGGATGCCACAGCCGACAGGGTAGGACGTTTTGAACTGGCTGATAAAGGTACGATTTTCTTGGATGAGATTGGCGATTTGGATTTAAGCTGTCAGGTGAAACTGCTTCGCGTGTTACAAGAACAGACTTTTGAAGTCTTGGGCGACAGCCGTCCCCGTAAAGTCGATATCCGTGTGGTCAGTGCGACGAATGCCGATTTACGACAGATGGTGCAGGAACACACCTTCCGCGAGGATTTGTTCTATCGTATTAATTTAATTACGGTGCATCTTCCGGCATTACGCGAACGCCGTGAGGATATTCCGTTATTGGTCCGTCATTTTGCCGACAAACAATGTGAATCGAACGGTCTTTCCAAAGTGGAATTTACTTCTGAAGCGATGGATTATTTAAGCCGTTTGCCTTATCCGGGTAATATCCGTGAATTAAAGAATTTGGTGGAACGTACCTTGCTGGTCAGTGGAAAGGAAATATTGACTGCGGATGATTTTAAATCACAATACCAGCATCCTATAGAACAGAAGGTGACAACGAATCTGCAAGGCATGACCTTGGAGGAGATAGAAAAGCAGACTATTCTACAAACGCTTGAGAAGTATAACAATAATATGTCACAGGTTGCCGTAGCCTTAGGAATCAGCCGGGCTGCTCTTTATCGCCGTTTGGAGAAATACAATATACAAGTGAATGATTAGCAAAAACGGAACCGGATAAAATATGAAACTGAAATTCTTGTTCTTCTTTTTAGCATTACTGTTGACAGCAGTATGGACTATCCTGCTCGTTCTTACATTGAAGGAACGCGGTGCGTTGTTTTATATAGGAGAGGGAGTTATTACATTCAGTCTTGTGTTTCTGGTTTATTTCTATCGCAAAGTCGTGAAACCGCTTGATATCATCGGCAACGGTATGGAGCTTCTTCGTGAGCAGGATTTCAGCAGTAGGCTGACTCCTGTCGGACAAAAGGAAGCCGACCGCATTGTGTTGGTTTTCAACCGCATGATGGAGCAGTTGAAAGACGAGCGCTTTCGGTTGCGTGAGCAGAATCATTTTCTTGACCTGCTGGTCAGCGCTTCTCCCATGGGAGTTGTCATACTGACTTTGGACGGACATATTTCCATGCTAAATGCTGCAGCTCTTCGTTTTTTGGATTATTCTTCGGCAGAGGAAGTCAGAGGCCGATTGCTGTGCGAGTTGGCTTCCCCTTTGGCCGAAGAAATAGAACGTATTCCCAAAGATACTACTGAAACAATTCGTCTGAGCGACTCCATGATTTACCGCTGTTCCCGGCTTTCTTTTGTTGACAGAGGATTCTCTCATCCGTTTATTCTGGTGGAAAGTCTGACTTCCGAGGTGGTGAAAGCAGAGAAAAAGGCATACGAAAAAGTGATCCGTATGATAGCACATGAGGTGAATAATACGACTGCGGGCATTACCTCTACTCTTGATACGGTGGATGGCGCTTTGGAATGTATGGAGGATACGGAAGACTTGCGCAAAGTGATGAAAGTCTGCATAGAGCGTTGCTACAGCATGAGCCGTTTTATCACAAATTTTGCCAATGTGGTGAAGATTCCCGAGCCTCAATTACAATCAGTGGACTTGAATGACCGCGTAGCCGCTTGCAAGACATTTATGGAAATGGTTTGCCGTAACCGTAAGATTACGCTGCATCTTGATTTATGTAAAGAGAATCCTGAAGTGATGATGGATACTTCTCTGTTTGAGCAAGTACTAGTCAACATTATCAAGAATGCGGCTGAAAGTATCGGGGAAACAGGAGATATCTTTATCCGTACTTCCGTATCACCTACGATGTTGGAAATTGCTGATACCGGTGCCGGTATCAGTAAAGAGGTGGAAACCAAACTGTTCGGTCCTTTCTTCTCCACCAAGCCTAACGGACAGGGTATCGGTCTTATTTTTATTCGTGAAGTTTTGATAAAACATGGGTGTACTTTCTCTCTTCGTACCTATCCGGATAAACTGACCCGTTTCCGTATCCGTTTCTGATGATTTTCTACCACTTTACCACGCTGATGCTTCCGCAAGGAAGTGAAAAGGGAGGGTTTATAGTAAATGTCTTTCGGGTGTTTCTTTTTGTGCTGTTGGTTCTTTCGAAATCTCAGTTCAAAATGAAAACTCTTTTTATTATGCTAAGTCGTCCGCGATGAAAAATGTTTAATCAGGATTGAATGAAATCGGTTTGTTTGGTTTATCTTCACAATATTATGTGCTAAATAATTAAATTATGAAATACCCTATCGGCATACAGACTTTTAGTCAAATCCGTGAAAACGGATATGTTTATGTGGATAAGACCGACCTTATCTACCAGTCGGTGAGTAGAGGAAGTATTTATTTTTTCAGCCGTCCGCGCCGTTTCGGCAAAAGTATTATGAAGGGCGGAAAGAGGTGAGGTAATATCCGGACAAGCCTGAAAATATCCTGTAGTTTGGAATAAGTAAGTAACGTTATAAAATAGCTTGATACATTATTTTATTCATCGTTATCAGTCCAAATCCACAAAAAAGTTGGGAGCGTTTATGCCCTCATGCTCTCACTGTATATGTAACATGTTGATCATGAATAATTTGTGTAGTTGTGGTAAAAATAGTTGCTCTCCCTTATGCCCTCACTAATCTCTCATGCCCTCACTACGTTTTGAAGCATATTTCTGTATAACATGCTTGTTGTCAGCTATATATTCTTTTTTTGTAGGATATTCCGGCTTGATATAAAGTAGGGCGTTTTCTGGCTTTTTATCGTAAAAAGTGTGTGTAAAGGGTTTGTACTTCTATGGAGTGTGATCGCAAAGTTCCCGGTATTTCCGGCAGCGGTAAAAAGATCAAGACGTTTTTAAAAAAGCTCTTGTTCTTTTTTAAAAAGGCCGTTATCTTTTTTTGAAAGTTCTTGATCTTTTTAAAAAACGTCCTTATCTTTTGAGATGAAATTCCGGATCTTACGCGAAAACCTCCACCACAGAGTTTTGCAAAACTGCTGCCACTGCTATCACTCTTTCCACTGAAAGCACCATGAGCAGGACGTTTCATAGGGTGGTGGCAGCACTTTTTTTATATGGTAAAAAGGGCTGCTGCCACCACTTTTACCTCTTTTCTACCCCAAAAAGTCCGTAGGAGGGGGAAGAAACAGGAGGCGGAGGATGATCAAACGCTGGGAAAAGGCGGGAATACAGGCACACAGCACCCGGAAACCGGACCGGCAGAATATCGTCCACCAACGAACAAGATACTGACTACATCCTGATGGGAATCTGATTGCGGATCGCCAGAACTATGGTTGCATCCCGACAAAGCCATAGTTACAATCTGGTGAAACCTTAGTTCCAGCCTGATGGAACTGAAGTTTCAACCCTACGGAACCGGTTGAAACTGAACCTTATGGCTGAATATGACGCCCGTACAATTAATATAGGTGCTGAATACAGCTTTTGGAAAGATTATATCAATGCGGTGATAGAGTTCAACCGCTGCCGTTACTTTTCCGGCGGAGTGGTTTTTAAAGTCCACCTGAAATAATAAAAGGAGTGGCTGTCAGTCTTTGATTTTCTTTTTATACACTTCCCCTCTGCTCATTACTTCCTTAACGAAATTGTAAGTCTCTACCCCTCGGAAGTATCCATTCTTACAAACCGGATCATTGAAATATTCTTCATTACTTTTAAGCAGGATATAGTCATCTACGCTATTATCCCATACATATTTATTCTTGCCATATTTTTCAGCCAGTGCCATGGCATCCAGTACGTGTCCTATTCCGGCGTTATAAGCCGCCAAGACAAATTTCATCCGTTCGTTTTCATTTTTTATTGCGTTGAAAGAACGGGAAGTGGCAGCGATATATTTCACAGCGGCCTTTATACTCTCTTCCGGATTCTGTTCTTTACCGGGAAGAACTCCCATAGCACGCGCCGTCCGGGGCATGAGCTGCATTAATCCTTTCGCGCCTGCCCATGATACGGCTGTCGTATCAAAATTAGATTCTGTATAGGCTAGGGAAGCTAAAATACGCCAGTCCCAATCTATTTCTTTGGCATATTTCTTGAATAGAGTGTCGAAGTGTGAAATCTTTCCGTCTTTGACGGACAAGATGGAACCGTGAGGTGTCCGTTTGCTTATTTCAAAATAACGCTTGCTACTGGCCTGATAGGCAGGAGAAGTTATATTTTCCTGATGCCATTTAGTAGCAGCTTCACCTAGTAGCGGTGAGGTCTTACGTACGGCCCATGAGGCACGTTGGTCAAAACTGACAGCCAGGTCAATATTCAGATTGGGGTAATAAGTCTTGTTTAATTTGGCAAGGTCGTTATCACAGATGGCATAATCTATCTCACCATTGGAAACCTGCATGATTAAATCCTCGGTGGTGATGCTGTCATTATTGACTTCGTGTATCAATATACCGCCACCCAGTTCTTTATCCAGATTGATGAGACGTTCCAGATACTTTCCTGGTTTTACATAGACCTCTTTCCCTATTAATTCTGTCACATTATTCAGTGCTTTCTTCTTTTTTTGAGTATTGCGTTGTACCAATACCTGATGGGTGATAATATCTTCCCCGCAAAATTCTACACTATCTTTAAACTCTTTGGTGACAGGTAGATTATAGGCTATCAGGTCTCCTTCTCCTTGTAATAGTTTATGGACCAGATCACGGGCATTCTGTGCTACTTTTATTTTCAGCTTTACGCCCAATGAGCGGGTAAACTGATCGGCCAGCTCATACTGGAATCCCATAGGCTCGCCCCGATAGTCGAAATAAGAGGTAGAACTGTTCAAGGTCAGGGCTACTAATTCTCCGCTGTCTTTTATTTGCGGCAAATCATAATTTGTCACTTCGGCAGATTGTTGCCGGTTGCGGCACGCTGTCATGCATATACAGGCAAGGACTAATAGCCAGACATTTTTCATCTTCCTAAAATCTTTTCAATATATAGTTTAAGGATTTCAATGGCCTTTTGGTTGTTGCCTCCATTGGGGATAATAATGTCGGCATATTGTTTGGTAGGCTCTATGAATTCGTCATGCATCGGTTTCAGAATGTTCCGGTATTTGTCTATCAACATTTCCAAGGGATGGCCGCGTTCCACCATGTCGCGGGTAATCACACGCAGCAAACGTTCATCGGGTTCGGCATCCACGAAAATTTTTAAATCCATCAGATCGCGTAACTCTTTATCATAGAGGCTCATGATACCTTCTACGATGATGACTTCCTTAGGCTCTACATGGACGGTTTCGGGCAGGCGTGTACATATTATATAAGAATAGGTAGGTTGTTCAATGGGATGTCCTTTACGTAATTCGGCTATCTGTTGTTCAAAGAGCGGCCAGTCAAAAGCGTCGGGATGGTCGAAATTGGTTTGTTTACGTATTTCCAAGGGAATGGATGACTGATCATTATAATATGAATCTTGTGGAATGACTGCAACGGAACCTAGGGGCAGGCTCTCTATGATTTTTCTAACTACAGTGGTCTTTCCTGAACCGGTTCCGCCGGCTATGCCAATAATTATCATAATAATAGAATGTATTTTAAAACAAAACTGTTACTTTTGCATCAGGCTAAATACTTTAAGCCCTGTGTCAATTACAAAAGTAGGATAATTAATTAAAATATCAAGTATGGTTAAGCACATTGTTTTATTTAAATTGAAAGAAACTCTTTCACAAGAAGAAAAATTGAAAGTGATGAATGATTTTAAAGCGGCTATTGAAGCTTTGCCGGTCAAGATAGGTTTTATCCGTCATATATTTGTGGGGCTGAATACCAATTCTGCTGAAAAATGGGATATTTGTTTGGATAGTGAATTCGATACGCTGGCAGATGTCAATGCCTATGCCGTTCATCCGGATCATGTAGCTGCTGCCGGCCTCTTAAAAGAGGTTAAGGCTGATCGTGCTTGTGTGGATTACGAATTATAAAAGATAGCTTATGAAAAAGATAATCAATCCCTGGAAGGGGATGAAAGGATATAATTGCTTTGGCTGTGCTCCTAATAATGACGCCGGAGTGAAGATGGAATTTTATGAAGATGGGAATGAGGTAATCAGTATCTGGAAACCTCAGCCACAGTTTCAGGGGTGGATTGATACGTTGCATGGAGGTATTCAGGCGGTGCTGTTGGATGAGATTTGTGCATGGGTAGTTTTGCGTAAACTACAGACTACCGGTGTTACGTCCAAAATGGAAACTCGTTATATGAAGCCTGTTAATACTAACGATTCGTATATTGTATTGAAAGCCTCCATAAAGGAGAGGAAGCGCAATATCGTATTTGTAGAAGCGGCTATTTATAATAATAAAGAGGAACTTTGTACCAAGGCTCTATGCACTTATTTCACTTTTCCGCAAGAGAAGGCGAAGGAAGAAATGCATTTTTTGAGCTGCGAGGTGGAGCAAGATGAGATAATACCTTTAATTTGAAAGAAAAAATAAAGTTTTTGCGATAATTATTTGCTGATATCAAATATAAACTTTATTTTTGTCGCAAATAAAAAGAAAAGACTATGGTTAGAACAGCTACACATCATCATCATTTTCCTAACGAATAACTCGGTGGGCTAAGATGATATTGTAGTATGATGATATAGGGCTTGCCGAAAACGGTAAGCCCTTTTTATTGCCGGTTAATAATTAAAAAACAGATAGAATCATGCTTAGAATTGCAGTACAGTCAAAAGGCCGTTTGTTTGAAGAGACAATGGCATTATTACAAGAGGCGGATATTAAAATCTCCGCTTCTAAAAGAATTCTTTTAGTACAGTCATCTAATTTTCCTATCGAAGTTCTTTTTCTTCGCGATGATGATATTCCTCAGTCGGTGGCTGGTGGAGTGGCTGATTTAGGGATTGTAGGCGAGAATGAGTTTGTAGAGAGGAAAGAAGACGCTGAGGTGATTAAACGTTTGGGATTCAGCAAGTGCCGTTTGTCATTGGCTATACCTAAAGATGTGGACTATCCGGGTTTGTCTTGGTTTGAAGGACGCAAGATTGCGACTTCTTATCCCGGCATTTTGAAAGATTTCATGGAACGGAATGGTATTCATTCTGATATTCATGTCATTACCGGTTCGGTAGAGATTGCTCCGGGAATCAGTTTGGCAGATGCTATTTTTGATATTGTAAGTTCGGGATCGACTTTGGTAAGCAATAGCTTGAAGGAAGTGGAAGTGGTTATGAGAAGTGAGGCATTGCTGATAGGCAATAAGAATATGTCTGAGGAGAAGAAAGAGATTTTGAATGAACTCTTGTTCCGTATTGAAGCGGTGAAAGCTGCCGAAGACAAGAAATATGTCTTGATGAATGCTCCGACAGAGCGTTTGGAAGAAATTATCGAAGTGCTGCCGGGTATGAAGAGTCCTACTGTGATGCCATTGGCACAAGAAGGATGGAGTTCGGTACATACAGTGCTTGACGAGAAACGTTTTTGGGAGATCATCGGAAAACTGAAGGCATTGGGCGCGGAAGGTATTTTGGTATTGCCCATTGAGAAAATGATATTATAGCCGGTCCATACGTCAGGCGAGATTTGTAAACTTATAAAAGAATACATGTATGAAGAAAATAATATATCCTGAAAAGAAAGACTGGGTGGAAATTCTCCGTCGTCCGGCATTAAATACAGACACGCTGCGCGATACGGTTAAAGAAGTGCTGGATAAAGTGAAGACGGAAGGAGATAAAGCGGTGAGGGAATATGAAGAACGTTTTGATAAGGTGAAACTGGACTTACTGGGGGTTACTGAAACGGAAATTGCTGAAGCGGAAAAGGAGGTACCTATTGAATTGAAGGCAGCTATTATGCTGGCACAGAAAAATATTCATACTTTTCATAATTCTCAGCGATTTGAAGGGAAAAAGGTGCAGACTGTATCTGGTGTAACTTGTTGGCAGAAGGCTGTTGCTATTGAAAAGGTGGGCTTGTATATTCCCGGAGGCACGGCGCCTTTATTTTCTACCGTATTGATGTTGGCTACTCCGGCACAGATTGCAGGTTGCAAGGAAATCGTACTTTGTACTCCTCCTGATAAAGAAGGAAAGGTTCATCCTGCTATCTTGTATGCGGCAAAATTGGCCGGAGTAAATAAAATATTCAAAGCAGGAGGGGTGCAGGCCATCGCTGCTATGGCATACGGAACGGAAAGTGTGCCTAAGGTTTATAAAATTTTCGGTCCGGGTAACCAATATGTAACGGCTGCCAAGCAGCAGGTTTCTTTGCGGGATGTTGCGATAGATATGCCTGCCGGCCCTTCTGAAGTCGAAGTGCTGGCCGACGAGACGGCTAATCCTGTATTTGTGGCAGCCGATTTGCTTTCACAGGCGGAACATGGAGTTGATAGTCAGGCCATGCTGATAACTACTTCTGAGAAATTAATGAAGGAGGTGGAGTATGAGGTACAACGCCAGTTGGCTTTGCTTACCAGATGGAAAATAGCCGAAAAGTCGTTGGCAAACAGCAAATTGATTTTGGTGAGGGATATGGATGAGGCAATTGCTCTGACGAATGAATATGCTCCCGAGCATTTGATTATCGAGACCAAGGATTATATGGAACTGGCAGAGCGTATTGTCAATGCCGGATCTGTATTTCTAGGTTCACTTACTCCGGAGAGTGCCGGTGATTATGCATCCGGAACCAATCATACTTTACCTACCAATGGTTACGCCAAAGCGTATAGTGGGGTGAGCCTGGATAGTTTTATCCGTAAAATCACTTTTCAGGAGATTAATGGTGAGGGTATTCAGAATATCGGTCCTGCTATTGAGGTGATGGCGGCTAATGAACAACTGGGTGCGCATAAGAATGCAGTAACCGTAAGATTAAAAACAGTATAAAGATGAAAGATTTGAAAGAATTGACGCGCCCGAATATTGGGGCTTTGAAACCCTATTCATCGGCACGTGACGAATATAATGGAGCGGAGGCATCTGTTTTTCTGGATGCCAATGAGAATCCGTACAATACACCTAATAACCGTTATCCTGATCCTATGCAGCGGGAACTGAAGAATATGATAGCTCCTATTAAAAAGGTAGACCCCGATACGATCTTTCTGGGAAACGGCAGTGATGAGGCTATTGACTTGGTATATCGCGCGTTCTGTATTCCGGGGGTGGATAATGTAGCGGCTATTGACCCTACTTATGGTATGTATCAGGTGTGTGCCGATGTCAACGATGTAGAATATCGCAAGGTGTTGTTGGATGAAAACTATCAGTTCAGTGCCGACAAACTATTGGCGGCAACAGACGATCACACCAAACTGGTTTTTCTTTGCTCGCCCAATAATCCAACCGGTAATAACCTGGATCGTAGGGAAATGGAAAAATTGCTGGATACTTTTCAGGGATTGGTGATTATAGACGAGGCCTATTCCGATTTTTCTGATGCGCCGTCTTTCCTTGCCGATTTAGATAAATATCCTAATTTGATTGTCTTCCAGACTTTTTCTAAGGCATGGGGATGTGCTGCCATTCGTTTGGGCATGGCCTTTGCGTCTAAAGAAATCATCTCTATTTTCAGTAAGATTAAATATCCGTATAATGTGAATCTGCTGACACAGAAAGAGGCTGTTATGATGTTGCATCGGCATTATGAGGTAGAACGTTGGGTAAAGTCGTTATTGGAAGAACGGACGCGTTTGGTCAATGAATTTGTAGAACTGCCTTGTTGTGAGAAAATTTATCCTACGGATGCTAATTTTTTTCTAGCTAAAGTGACAGATGCCAAGAAAATATATAATTATTTGGTAGGTAAAGGTATCATAGTGCGTAACCGTACCAATATTTCTTTATGTCGTGATTGTTTGCGTGTGACTATTGGTACACGTCCGGAGAATGATATGTTGTTGGAAGCATTGAAGAATTATGAATGTTGAAATATGAAGAAAGCGTTGTTTATAGATCGTGACGGTACGTTGGTTATCGAGCCACCGGTTGATTACCAATTGGATTCTTTCCATAAATTGGAGTTTTATCCTAAGGTATTTCGTAATTTGGGATTTATCCGCAGTAAGCTCGACTTTGAATTTGTGATGGTTACCAATCAAGATGGCCTCGGTACTTCTTCTTTTCCTGAGGATGCCTTTTGGCCGGTGCACAACCTAGTGTTGAAGACATTGGAGGGGGAAGGTATCACTTTTGATGATATCTTGATAGACCGCAGTTTTCCGGAAGACCATGTGCCTACCCGCAAGCCTGGAACAGGAATGATGGGAAAATATCTTACCGGTGATTATGATTTGGCTAACAGTTTTGTTATTGGTGACCGTGTTACAGATGTGGAACTGGCTAAAAATATGGGATGTAAGGCTATCTTGCTGCAAGATAATATGGATATTCTGAAAGAAAAAGAACTGGAATCCTATTGTGTACTGGTTACTACAGATTGGGATAAGGTCGCTGAATTTCTTTTTGCCGGAGAACGTATAGCGGAGGTCCGTCGTACTACGAAGGAAACGGATATTTATATCAGCTTAAATTTAGATGGCAGCGGAAAGTGTGATATTTCTACAGGTATTGGTTTTTTTGATCACATGTTGGAACAGATTGGAAAACATGGTGGTATTGATCTTACCATTAAAGTAAAAGGTGATTTGGAAGTGGACGAACATCATACTATTGAAGATACTGCCATTGTTTTGGGTGAATGTATTTATCGGGCATTGGGCAGCAAGCGTGGCATTGAGCGTTACGGATATTGCTTGCCCATGGATGATTGTCTTTGTCGGGTAGCTTTGGATTTTGGCGGTAGAGCATGGTTAGTATGGGATGCTGAGTTTCATCGAGAGAAAATAGGGGAGATGCCTACCGAGATGTTTCCTCATTTTTTTAAATCATTGAGTGATGCAGCTCGTATGAATTTAAATATCAAAGCCGAGGGGCAGAATGAGCATCATAAAATAGAAGGTATTTTCAAGGCTTTGGCTCGTGCCATAAAGATGGCTGTGCGAAGAGATATTTACTATTTTGAAGTACCCTCAAGCAAGGGATGTATTTAAGTTAGCTTCAAAGACAAAGTAACTTAACTTATTTGCCCAACTAAGTTAAGTTACTTTGTCTTTGAAGCTAACTTACTTTTTTATATGGTTTATAGCTCTTCGCATTCTTTCAGCCATGAAGCTGCACTTGCATCGCTTGGCATACGCCAGTCACCTCGGGGACTGAGTGATACGGATCCCACTTTGGGACCATCGGGCAGGCAGGAACGTTTGAATTGTTGTTGAAAGAAACGGCGGCAGAATATAGTAAGCCATTTTTTGATTGTTGCCTCATCGTATGTATCACGAAAAGCGATACTTGCCAGGAAGAATATCTTGGCGGGACGAAAACCGAAACGTAGGAATTGATAAAGGAAGAAGTCATGCAGTTCGTATGGCCCTACCAAATCTTCTGTCTTTTGTTTGATATTGCCGTTTTCATCAGCAGGAATCAGTTCGGGGCTGATAGGAGTGTCTACAATATCGAGCAGAGTAATACGTGATTCATTATCCATGTCATTCAAAGCCACCCAATTTACCAGGTATTTGACCAATGTTTTGGGAATACTTCCATTGACTCCATACATAGACATGTGGTCGCCATTGTAGGTGGCCCAGCCTAGGGCAAGTTCTGAAAGGTCTCCTGTACCAATGACAAGACCGCTCAGTTGGTTGGCAACATCCATCAGAATTTGAGTCCGTTCGCGTGCCTGACTGTTTTCGTAAGTCACATCGTGTATGGTCATATCGTGGTCTATGTCATTAAAATGCTGGATGCAGGATTCCTTAATGCTGATTTCTTTAATAGTAACGCCTAATGAAGCCATCAGATGGAGAGCATTATTATAAGTGCGGTCGGTAGTGCCAAAACCAGGCATGGTGATGCCGATGATGCCTTTTCGTGGCAAATTCAATTTGTCGAAAGTTTTGGCACAGACCAAAAGTGCCAAGGTGGAATCCAAACCACCGGAAATACCGACTACTACAGTCTTGCAGTGAGTGTGTACCAAACGTTTGGCAAGCCCTGCTATTTGGATGGCAAAAATTTCTTCACAACGCTCATCCAATTCTTTGCCCTGAGGAACAAAAGGATGGGCTTCTATACTGCGTGTAAGACTAAGATCGCGTGTGTTAACAAATTCTGTACTGATGTGGATGGCGGGACGTCCCGGGCAGTTGCCGATATTGGCGGCAAAAGTGGTATTGGTCAACCGTTCGCCACGAAGACGCTCTACGTCTATTTCACTGATGACTAACTGTTCTTTGAATGAGAAACGTTCAGATTCGGTAAGTAATGTGCCGTTTTCATATATCAGTCCGTTGCCTGCAAAAACAACGTCTGTAGTCGATTCGCCGAAACCGGATGAACTGAATACATATCCTGCCAGGCAGCGTGCTGATTGTTGACTGACTAATGAACGGACATAATTATGCTTGCCTATCCCTTCATTATCGGCAGACATATTGAAAATGATTTCCGCTCCTTTCAATGCTAATGCGGAACTGGGGGGAATGGGGGCCCACATATCTTCGCAGATTTCAATGCCAAAGCAAGTTTCCGGAGTGTCGAAAAGCAGGTTGGCGCTGACCGGTACATTTTGTCCGCAGAGACGTACATTACCATCTGGGTGGTTTAGAGCAGAGGTAAACCAGCGTTGTTCATAGAACTCTTTATAATTAGGTAAATATGTTTTGGGAACAATACCCAGTATTTTTCCTTTTTGGAAAACAACAGCACTATTCAGCAGCGTGGAATTCATAACCACAGGCATCCCTACAATGGAGACGATATCCATTTGTCGGGTATTATTCATAATCTGCATTAAAGCCATTTCTGCTTCTTCCAACAGTAAAGACTGACCGAACAAGTCGGCGCAAGTATACCCTGTAATACTTAGTTCGGGAAAAATGATAATTTGTACTCCTTTCCCGTCTGCTATGGCAATTTGAGTTTCAATCTGTTGTGCATTAAATTTGCAGTCAGCCACTTTCACTATCGGAATGGCAGCCGCCACTCTTACAAAACCGTATTTCATATTATACCTAATTATTATATATACTTGCAAAATTAATCATTCTTTCCCGATTTATACCCCTAAATAAAAAAAATAAAAAAAAGTACGTGATTTATTTGTTTGTTGCGAATAACTATCTATCTTTGCACATGAAATAAAATTGTAATAGTTACAAAAAGGGAATATATGAAGAGTTACGATTATCTTATCAGTTATAACATTAAGCCGTCCGTACAGCGCATAGCTATTATGGATTATTTGTTGGCCCATAAAACTCATCCTTCTATCGATGAGATTTATTTGGCGCTATGCAAGGACATTCCAACCTTGTCCAAGACTACAGTGTATAATACACTGAAACTCTTTGTCGAGCATGGAGCAGCTTTAATGCTTACAATTGATGAAAAGAATGCGTGTTTTGACGGTGATACTTCCCTGCATGCTCATTTCCTTTGTAAGAAATGTGGTAAAATATTTGATTTGCCCTACAGTAATGAAGTGAAGCAAGTAGAGCAAATTGATATGAATGGATTCAAGGTGGATGAAATTCACCAATATTATAAAGGTATATGCCCCGTTTGTTCTAAAGAAGACAAAGAAAGAAGTTAGAAAGATAGAGAGTAGATGACTAACTAATAAATAAAATATTGACTAACTAATAAAAAAAGAAATTATGAAAAAGTTTATTTGTACAGTTTGTGGTTATATTCATGAAGGTGATGCAGCTCCTGAAAAATGTCCGTTGTGTAAAGCGCCTGCTTCTAAGTTTAACGAAATGGTAGAAACAGAAGGTGGCTTGGAATTTGCAGACCAACACGTTATCGGCGTAGCAAAAGGTTGTGATGAAGAAATGATTAAGGATTTGAACAACCACTTCATGGGTGAATGTACGGAAGTTGGTATGTATTTGGCAATGAGCCGTCAGGCAGACCGCGAAGGTTATCCTGAAGTTGCTGAAGCTTTCAAACGTTATGCTTGGGAAGAAGCAGAACATGCTGCTAAGTTTGCTGAGTTGCTGGGTGACTGTGTATGGGATACAAAGACTAACTTGGAAAAGAGAATGAATGCTGAGTCAGGTGCTTGTGCTGACAAGAAACGTATTGCTACTCGTGCAAAAGCTTTGAACTTGGATGCTATTCACGATACAGTTCACGAAATGGCTAAAGACGAAGCTCGTCACGGTAAAGGTTTTGAAGGTTTGTACAACAGATATTTCAAGAAATAATATACGATTTTTATAGTATAAATGGAGAGAGGGGGAGTAATTATTATTGTCCCCTCTCTTTTTATTGGCTATATTTAGATTAGAGATGTATAGGCCTTGTTTCTCATTCTTTCAGTAATACTTCTTCAATAGCTTTCCTGAAAGTAGTTTTATTGGCCGCTCCTATAATGATTTGCGGCTGTCCCGTTTTGGGGATAAAGATGATGGTGGGCAGTGACTGTATCCCCATGGCAGCAGATAATTCTTTTTGTTTGTCTGTATCTACTTTGTAAACTACGATTTGATCTTTGTATTCTTTGGCCAGACTTTTTAGCAGAGGGGCAACCATACGGCAAGGACCGCACCATGTGGCGTAGAAATCAATAACTGCCGGTTTCTCTCCTTTGTATTTCCAGTCAGTGGAACCGGAGGTGTAGTCAAATATATTATCCAAGAACATTCGTTTGTCCATATGTATGACTTTTCCTTCATTTTTATCTGACTTATCTCGGAAAGGAGTCTGGGCACTGAGATATCCTGTTAATCCGGTAGTTAATAAAAGACACGTGATTGTTTTTTTCATATTTTATTCATATTGGGCTAGAATTATGCTTAAATCATTGGCACGCATTACACCGCTTTGTCGCCACAATTGCTTACCGTCTTTAAAAATCATTAGTGTGGGAACTGACTGAATCTGATAGTATGCAGCAATTTCTTTATGTTTGTCTACATCTACTTTGACAATTCTTACTTTTTCCCCTTTTATTCCTTTTAATTCTTCTAAAATAGGTTTCATGGCTTTGCAAGGTCCGCACCATTCAGCAAAAAAATCAACTAATACAGGGATGTTTGAGGTGATTAAATCTTCAAATCTTTCCATAATGTTCTCCTTTCGTTATTTTTATTATAATAAAAACGTTTATAGTGTGTTTTTTGTTTAAAAGTAAGTGGGTGTGTCCAAATTAGTTTTTGGAAATATGAACTTATAATCTGAAATTTGAGCATCCTAAAAGACTAAAGAAAGGGTC